>OLFY01000167.1_pt1 | contig 101067 bp, 85 predicted proteins | sample 1605611 | NCBI WGS metagenome assembly OLFY01 (sample SAMEA3888923, study PRJEB22519) | human gut metagenome | biome: human gut; feature: human-associated habitat; material: faeces | place: Denmark | collected 2011 | reverse complement strand
TTTGGCAACGCAGATGCCGTGCCGCAGCCGCCGGAGCGGTGCTTAAGCCGTAAGGTGGGAATTGTGCGGTGTTGCCTTAGGGATTTTTACCGTGTAGAAGTCCTTCACACTGCACCCGGCGCGGCCGCCACCTGCACAGGCGCAGGCACACGCACAACTGGATGCACACGCGCAGGCGCAGCTGGACGCACAGCTGGAATGGCTGCTGTGGTTGCGGCCCACACCGCCGCCGCGGGTCTTGCCGCCGCCGGAGCGGTACTCCGGGGGCGGGTCGGTGCGGTGGTAGCCGGTGGGCGGGGGTGCGCTGCGGGCGCAGCGGATCGTGTGTACGCCGTTGGTGTACCAGAACCAGTCATCGGGGTCGATATCGCTGCCGAAGCCGCCGCCCCAGTCAGGGGACTGGGAGGCCACCGCAATGATGATGATTGCCACCGCCAGCAGCACAACAACAGCCGACGCCAGCAGCACGATGATTCCCTCTAAATCCTCACCGCTGTCGTAGTCGTCGGTGGTCATCTCGGCCCCCGGGTCAAAGGCGGCGGCGTTCGTAATGGGTACTGTCACATGGACATTGGCCGCCTGGCCGTGGCCCATCGCGCCGAAATCCCAGGTCAGGTAATCACCGTCCATGCCCGTATTATCCGCCACAAAACCGTCGTAATTGCGCCAGCGCACCTGCATATTCCCGACGCTCAAATCGTCGAACCAGCCTGGCGTAAAGTTAAAGTTTGCCGTACCGTCGTCATTTCGTGTGAACAGGTGGCTCTGATGTACGCTGAACACAAAATGTACGCTGCTCTCACCGCCATTCGACGCGGCCACATCGGGGGCATAGTAGCGGCGGCTGAACACGACCTTGGCATAGCTGCCGCCGTCGCTGGAATACTGCAAGTCGGAAATCGTATCGGTCAGCGGGGTCAGCTCGTCCACGCTGGAATTGGCAAGGCCGATTTTGACCCAGCTCAAATAGTCGGTGGCGTCGCCGTCAATGACCTGCCAGTCAATGTCGTAGGTAATATCCGCCGTGCCGTCCTCCCTCGGATCCACGGTCACGATGTAGCTGCGGATATAATCCATGTCGCCGCTCTCGGCGTAGGGGGCGTCCACCTCGGCCGCCGCAGCGGGCAGAGCCAGCAGACTGCCGCACAGCAGGACGGCCCACAAAAGCGCCAGACGGCGCAGAACACTCGTTTTCATCAGCAGCCCTCCTGCATCGGGGTTTCTCCCAGCTGGCAGCGGCGCTCCATTTTGGCGCTCTGCCCGCGGATGGCGCGGCATTCGTCGCTGCGCCAGATGCGCTGCCAGGGTGTGCGCAGCAGGTTCCCCAGGCCCTTGCCGGTCAGCCAGCTCTGGCAGGGCAGCACGGTGCCGTCCGGCGCAATCGCCATGTTGGACAGACAGGCCCCACAGCTGGGGATCTGGGTAAAGCCTAAACCGCGCAGCGTATCCTCGCTGAGCCAGCCGGGGCTGGTAAAGTTGATTTCCAGACCGTTTGCGGCGGCGTATTCCATGGCGGGGCGCAGCGTTGCTTCCAGCTCCTCCGGCGTCAGGCGCACGGCGCGGCTGGCGGCAGTTTCGGCGTTGCCCGCAGGGATCAGCCCGCTGCAGGTCAGGTAGCGGATGCCCAGCTTGTGGGCAAGTTTGACCGTGGACAGGTAATCCCGGTTCAGGCTGCACAGCGGAGTGTTCAGGCTCACATTCAGCCCGGCGGCCAGCGCGTTTTTGATGCCGTTCAACGTGTCATTGTAGCCGTCCACGCCCACCAGCTCATTGTGGATATCGGCGTCGGCGGAGTAGAAGGTAATCTGCACGGCGTCGAGACTGGCCTCGTGGAGTTCCTTGCACATCATGCTGGTCAGCATACGACCGTTGGTGTTCAGCCGGGTGACGAACCACTGCGCAGCCTGCACCAGCTTGACCAAATCATGGCGCAGCGTCGGCTCGCCGCCGGTAAAGGTCAGCTGCGGGATACCCGCGTTGCGGCATTTTTCAATCACGGCCAGCCATTGGTCTGTGTCCAGCTCCGGCACGGCGGAAAGCGGCTGGTTTGCAGCGTAGCAGTGCAGGCATTTCTGGTTGCAGTGCCACGCGCCGTCCTTGACCATCGAGCTGACCATCAGATCCATGCGGTGGGGGGCCACCATGCGGGGCGCGTACTCGGCCAGGCTCATGGGCTGCACGGTCAGCGGCGGCTCGCCGCCCCGGGCAATCGTACACAGGCTGTCCACCAGCAGCTGCAAATCGCTCTCGATCTGCGCATACTCGGTCTTGCGGTAAATTTTGCGGGTGGCCGCCACAGCCTGGGCGTTGATGGCCGCCCATTCTTCAGGACGTATTTCTTTGCCGGTGCAGGGTTTTAAAGCCTCGATGAGGTTGGTCAGCAGAATGGCCCAGCTGACGTTCAGCGGCAGAATATCCTGGCCGTTCAAAATCACGGTGAACGGCGTCTCGTGGTCGGGCTTATGGCAGGGCACGATATGGATGCGCACCACACCGGGGCCGTCCGGGTCCAGTGTGATATGCCGCACCCGGTTCAGCCGGCTGCGCAGGAACATATGTTCCGAATAGGTCAAATGTTTTGAATATCTCATAAAAAGAGGTTCCCCTCGTTCAAGTTTCTTATACAGGTTGCTTACGATACGTATAAAAAGTATAACATATTTCGGGGGTGATTACAACCTGGTTACAATAGAAAAAGCACCCATCCGAAGATAGGTGCTTCCTAAAAGGCTTCCCCCTAAGGGGAAGCTGTCCGCGAAGCGGACTGATGAGGGGCAGGTCTGCCCTATTGACCGTTTTCGGTTTCTTGCGGGCAGCTCCCCCCTCATCCGGCCCTGCGGGGCCGCTTTCTCCCAGGGGAGAAGGCTTTGGAGTTCAAATCGCCCTAAACCCCTTGCCTACGATCTCGCTGCTGTTGACGATGGTTATAAACGCGTGGTCGTCCAGGCCGCGCACATACAGGCGCAGCTTCTGCGCCTGGCCGCGGGTCAACACGGTGGTCAGCACCCACTTTTCGTCGTGGGTGTAGGCACCCTCGGCCTGCTCCATCGTAGCCGATCGGTGCAGGTCATTCACGATAAAATCACGCACCGGCGTCGGGTTTGACGTCACGATCGTGCAGACCTTGCGCATATTGATACTCTCAATCGCGCTGTCAGCGACGGTGCTCTTTAAAATCATGCCCAGAATGCAGTACAGCCCGGTGGCTGGGCCGTAGAGATACGCGCCCACCAGCACAATGCCCACATCGCTGACCATCAGCGCACGGCCGACCGGCATACTGGTGTACTTATTCAAAATCATCGCTACAATGTCGGTGCCTCCGGTGGACGCGCCGATGTTAAAGACGATGGCCGCGCCTACCGCGGACAGGATGACCGCGAAGCACAATTCCAAAAACACATCGTTCGTCAGCGGGTGGTCCAGCGGGTAAAGCCGTTCACACAGGCTGACGTAGAACGACAGCGCAAAGGATGAGTAGATGGTCCAGCCCATGGACTTGATACCCAGAAAGACAAACCCCAGCAGCACCAGCGCGGCATTGACAAACCACATGAACGCGCCGACGTTGAAGCGGGGAAACAGCGTTGCCAGCACGATGGACAGACCCGACGTGCCGCCGAACGCAAAGTGGTTGGGCGTTTTGAAAACGGCAATGCCCACGGCCGTGGCGATAAGCCCCAGGTTCAGCAGGAAGAAAAACTTCGCATCCTCCCACAGTTCGTGCGGGGTCAAGTGCTTTTTCAGCTGCGCCAGCATCAAAAATGCCTCCCCTTAGAACGTCAGGTTGCCGAACTCGGAGAGCTTGAGCGTTTCGTTGTGCTGCTCGGCCCAGTTGATGCTCCACGGACTGCCGAAGAGCAGCAGCGGGTTGCCCTTCATATCCTCAATGGCGCGGGTGTCGCTGGTCACGTCCAGATGCTTGATGTCCAGTTCGTCGGGGTCGTTCAGCACCCAGCGCAGATGCTCATAGGGCAGCTGCTGCATACGGATATCGACGTTGTACTCGTTTTTCAGGCGGTACTCCAACACTTCCAGCTGCAGCACACCGACAACACCGACAATGACTTCCTCCATGCCGGAGCCGAGGTCGCGGAAAATCTGGATCGCGCCCTCCTGGGCGATCTGCTCCATGCCCTTGACGAACTGCTTGCGCTTCATCGTGTCCACCTGGGTCACACGGGCAAAATGCTCGGGCGCAAAGGTCGGGATACCCGCAAACTGCACGTGCTTTTTGCCGGTGCAGAGCGTGTCGCCGATGGAGAAGATACCCGGGTCGAACAGGCCGATGATATCGCCCGCGTAAGCCTCGCTGACAATGGCGCGGTCGTCGGCCATCAGGCTGGTACCGGTGGCGAGCTTGATATTCTTGCCCTCCTGCACATGGAAAGCCTCCATGCCGCGCTCAAACTTGCCGGAGCAGATGCGCAAGAACGCGATGCGGTCGCGGTGGTTCTTGTTCATGTTGGCCTGAATCTTGAAGATAAAGCCGCTGAACTGGTCGCTGCACGGCTCTACCAGCTCGCCGCCCACGGCGTCCTTGCGGGGCAGCGGGGTGGGGGTCAGGCGCAGGAACTCTTTCAGGAACGGCTCAACACCGAAGTTCGTCAAAGCCGAGCCGAAGAACACGGGGGACAGTTCGCCGTGCTGCACGGCGTTGAGGTCGAACTCTTCCGCCGCGCCGTCCAGCAGCTCAATGTCCTCGGCCAGCTTTTCATGGTTGGCAGCACCAATCAGGTCGTCCAGGCGGGCGTCGCCCAGCTCGGCCTCGACCTCGTCCACCATCTTCACACCGTTGGCACGGCCGTCACTCTCAAAGGCCAGCACTCGCTTGGCGTTGCGGTCGTAGACGCCCTTGAAGTCCTTGCCGCAGCTGATGGGCCAGTTCATCGGGTAGGTCTTGATGCCGAGGATTTCCTCGATGTTCTCCATCAGTTCAAACGGGTCGCGGGCCTCGCGGTCCATCTTGTTGATGAAGGTAAAAATCGGGATGTGGCGCAGCGTGCAGACCTTGAACAGCTTGATGGTCTGGGCCTCAACGCCCTTGGCGGCGTCAATGACCATGACGGCGGAATCCGCCGCCATCAGGGTGCGGTAGGTGTCCTCACTGAAGTCCTGGTGGCCCGGGGTGTCCAGAATGTTGATGCACTTGCCCTGGTAGTTGAACTGCAGGACAGATGAGGTGACCGAGATACCACGCTGCTTCTCAATATCCATCCAGTCGGATACCGCGTGCTTGGCGCTCTGCTTGCCCTTGACGGAGCCGGCGGTCTGGATGGCCCCACCGTAGAGCAGCAGTTTTTCGGTCAGTGTGGTTTTACCGGCGTCGGGGTGCGAGATGATTGCAAATGTGCGCCGGGATTCGATTTCTTCGCGCAATGATGCCATGATTACTCCCTTGGTTTAGATAATAGATAAAAGATAATAGATAATAAATATGGTGGTGTTTTTGCCCGGCGGGCAAAACGAAATTATGAGGTCGTCACATCGGGGCACACTCCTCTATAATAATCCAATAGTATATAATACACGGTTTTGTGCGGAAATGCAACGAAAATTTTCAGGCGCAGCGCAACGATTTGTATTATATTTTGCAATCATACAAAACGTATTTCGTATGCCGTGTATAAAGCGCCGCGGGCGGCCCAAACTAACGGCATACACAACATTTCCACAAGAAAAGGATGGGGCAAGATGAACCATATCAAGCAATTTTTTAAGGAAAAAGGGCTGTACCTGTTCTGTCTGGCTATGGTGTTTGCGGCCACGGCGGCGGGCATTCTGGCACTGCGCAGCATCGTGGGCAACGTGGCCGACCTGACGCGCCTCCGCAAGGAGGCTTTGCAGGACGACACGACCTGGACGCAGCCGGACACAGCCATCGACAAACCCGCCCAGGATGTGCCCAAGCCGACGACAGCGCCCACCACCGCACCGACGGCTGAACCGCGCACAACCACACCACCCGCCGAGAGCACCGCCTCGGCGCAGACGGCCGCAGCCCCTGGCATCTGGGACGCCAAGCCGCTGGCAGCATTCAGCGGGGATGAACTGGTGTACAGTGCGACGCTGGGCGACTGGCGCACCCACAACGGCGCGGACTACGCAGCCCCGGCAGGGGAGAGTGTGTACCCGGCCAAGGCGGGCAAGGTCGATTCCGTAACCGAGGACGCGCTGTGGGGGTATGTGGTGGAAATCACCGACAAGAACGGTGTGACCTGGCGGTACTGCGGGCTGACTGACACGGAAGTCAAAGCCGGGGACAGCGTGACGACCGCCACCGCAATCGGCAAGGCGGGGAGCGTCCCCGCCGAAACCAGCGGCGAGGCGCATTTGCACTTGGAGTGCATCAAGGATGGTGCGTACCTCGACCCGGAGGGGCTGCTGTAATGGCAGACGGCAAAAGCCGTTCCCCACTGCCCGAAACCCAAACAGGCGTGTACCCACACCGGGCACACGCCTGTTCTTATGCAAATTTTACTGGTACTGCTTCACATTCAGCATTCTCGTCGCGTTCAGCACGGCCAGCACCATGACGCCGACGTCGGCAAAAACGCCCCACCACATATTGGTAATGCCCAGCGCGGTCAGAATCAGGCACAGCGCCTTGATTGCCAGCGCGAACACAATGTTCTGGTAGGCAATCGTCATGCACTTGCGGGAAATCCGCATGGCAAGGCTGATTTTTGCCGGGTCGTCGTCCATCAGCACAACATCGGCGGCCTCGATGGCGGCATCACTGCCCAGCGCACCCATAGCAATGCCGATATCGGCACGCATCAGCACCGGCGCGTCGTTGATGCCGTCTCCCACGAAGGCAAGCTCTTTCTTTGCGGGTTTCTGGCCAAGCAGCTTCTCGACCCACTCGACTTTATCGGCGGGCAGCAGGCCCGCGTGGACCTCATCGATGCCCAAATCTTTCGCAACCAACTCAGCCACCGCAGGGGTGTCGCCGGTCAGCATGACGGTACGCACGCCCTGGGCCTGCAAGCCCTGCATGGCCGCCTTGGCCGTGGGCTTTTCCTCGTCGGAAATCAGGATGGAGCCGAGGAACTGTCCGTCGCGGGCGACGTAGACGATGGTGCCTGCGCCCTCTGCGGCGGTGTAAGTGACGCCCTCACTCTCCATCAGGCGGGCGTTGCCGGCCAGCACGGTATGACCATCGACCTGCGTTTTCACGCCGTGACCCGCGATTTCCTGCGCGTCAGAGGCGCGGCGGGCATCCAGGTCGGGGCAGGCCTCGCGAAGGCTTTTGCTGATGGGATGGCTCGAAAAACTCTCGGCCAGCGCGGCACTCTCGAGCAGATCCTTCTCGCTCACGCCGTCAACAGGGGCGGTGTGGGTGACTTTGAAAACGCCCTTCGTCAGGGTGCCGGTCTTGTCAAACACGGCAACGCCGGTCTTGGACAGGGCCTCGAGGTAGTTGCCGCCCTTGACCAGGATGCCGCACTTGGACGCGCCGCCGATGCCGCCGAAGAAGGTGAGGGGGATAGAAATGACCAGCGCACAGGGGCAGCTGATGACCAGGAAGGTCAGCGCACGCATGATCCAGTCAAGCCAGCCGCCCAGGAACAGCGGCGGCACAATGGCCAGCACCAGTGCGCCGATGCAGACGGCGGGGGTGTAGTAGCGGGCAAACTTCGTGATGAAGTTCTCGACGGGGGACTTTTTCAGGCTGGAATTTTCCACCAGGTCGAGAATTTTCGCAACGGTGGACTCGCCGTAAATTTTTGTCGTCCGGACGCGCAGCACACTGTCGGCGTTCACGCAGCCGCTGATGACCTCATCGCCGGGGCGCACGGTGCGCGGGCGGCTCTCGCCGGTCAGGGCGGCGGTGTTCAGCGTGGACTCACCGGAGAGGACCACGCCGTCCAGCGGGATCTTTTCGCCGGGCTTGACGACGATGGTGGAACCGATGGGTACATCGTCAGGGTCAACGACGGAAACCGTACCGTCCTCGGCCTCCAAGTTCGCGCTGTCGGGGCGAATGTCCATCAGCGCCGAGATGCTCGCCCGGCTCTTGCCGACGGCGTAGGACTGGAACAGCTCGCCGATCTGGTAGAACAGCATAACGGCCACGCCCTCGGCATACTCGCCGCAGCCCATGGCACCAACGGTGGCGACCGCCATCAAGAAGTTCTCGTCAAAGACCTCGCCGCTCTTGATGCCCATGAACGCCTTGCGCAGGACATCGTGGCCGATGACCAGATACGGCACCAGCCACAGCACCAGCTGCACGAACCAGGGCAGCTCCGCAAAGTGGAACAGCAGCGCCAGCACCGCCGTGAGCACCGCCGCGATGATAATGCGCTTCAGTGTCTTTTTTTGCTTCTTCGTCATGGATATGACCTCCATTTTGGGTATAAAAAGGGCCCATCGTCGGGATGGGCCGCTTTATGGGCAAACTTACAGCTCAATCTCGAAATCAGGCTCGACCTTCTTCGCAGCCTTGACGGCATCCTTCAGCACGGCGTCAAACTTATCATCGTCGGCCTCGAGCAGCAGTTTCTGGGCCATAAAGCTGACGCTGGCGTTCTTAACACCGGGCAGTTCCTTGATAGCGGTCTCGATTTTAGCAGCGCAGTTTGCGCAATCGACTTCGATCTTGAATTTCTTCTGCATGATGGTGGTCTCCTTTGTATACATAAATATTTTTTTAATAGGGGTAACTGGATTAAAAGGCTTCCCCTGAGGGGGAAGCTGCCCGCGAAGCGGACTGATGAGGGGCAAACTTGCCGTTATTACTCGTTGGCGGGTCACTGCCGAAACGCCGCCCCTCATCCGGCCCTCGGCCACCTTTTTCCCCCTAAGGGGAGGCTTTTTACTCTTCCGTATGCTCCATGCCCAGCGCGATCATGCTGCGAACGTGGTCATCATCCAGGGAATAATACATGGCCTTGCCCTCACGGCGGAACTTGACGAGCTTACTGGTTTTCAGCAGCCGCAGCTGGTGGCTGACAGCGCTCTGCGAGATACCCACGACCTGGGCGATATCATTGACGCAAAGCTCGCTCTCAAACAGTGCATACAAAATTTTGATGCGCGTTGAATCGCCGAACACCCGGAACAGTTCGGCAAGGTCGTACAGCACCTCGTCATTGGGCAGGTCATCCTGCAGGCGGCGGATGTCGGCCTCACCCAGCTGGGCGGTTTCAGGTAGCTTTTCGCCTGTTTTTTCATTCTCGGACACCGTCATCATCCCTTCATATGTTCGTTTGTTCATATGATACATCCTAATATACACTTTGTCAATAGAAAAACGCAAAAAAATCCCCCAGATGTGAAAATTCTCACATCCGGGGGGGGGAAAAAAAATCTTAGTCGGTGATGGGGGCAAAGCCCGGCTCGCCGGGCAGGGTCACGCCGTTGTCGGCCAGCATTTTTCGGAACTCTTCCTCGGGAAAATCAAAGACAACTTCTTTAATCATGCTCTGCTCATGGACGAGTATCTTCCACGGCGCACCATCAGGCTGCTGCAAAAACAGGATGCCGGACACGCCGTCGAGACTTTGCACGCCCTCGTCAGCCCAGAAAGCAGGGGAGGGGGTGACAAAGTAGTGGTCCACCATCCGTCCGCCCGGGAAGTCATGTTCAATGACCGCAGGGACCTCGCCGTCAGCCTGGGCGGATTTGTATTGCAGGTGCAGGTTGGTGAAGTCAGAAGCGGTCATAGAAGCATTCCTTTCCGTAAAGTGCTGCCTGCGGCGGTATGTGGGTATGCCGCCCTACGCCGCACATTTGGGTTGGTCGTAGGGCGGGGTACCCTCACCCCGCCGCCTGGCAGTCGTTTATCATACGCGCAGGCTGGCGGACTCAGGCTCGTTGCTGCCCTCGTCGAACTCGTAGTCGTTGCCAGGCAGGATGGCGTTCAGCAGGATACCGGCGATGGCGGCGATGGCCAGACCGGACAGGTTGATGGTGACATTGCCCAGACCAAAGCTGATGCCGCCCACGGAGTTGAAGCCCAGGGCGCTGACCAGAATGACGGCGGCGATGATCAGGTTGCGGGAGTTGGTGAAATCGACCTTGTTCTCAACAACATTGCGCACGCCGATGGCGGAGATCATGCCGTACAGCACAAAGCTGATGCCGCCGACGATGCCGGAAGGGATCGTGTTGATGACGGCCTCAAACTTCGGGCAGAAGCTCAGAATCATGGCAAACACAGCTGCAATGCGGATGACGAGGGGATCATAAATCTTCGTCAGCGCCAGAACGCCGGTGTTCTCGCCGTAGGTGGTGTTGGCGGGGCCGCCCAGCAGGCCGGCCATGGCGGTGGCAAGGCCGTCGCCCAGCAGGGTCTTGTTCAGGCCCGGGTCACGGATGTAGTTCTTGCCGGTGGTGGCGGAGATAGCGGCAATATCGCCGATATGCTCCATCATGGTTGCCAGCGCGATGGGCACGATGGTGAACACGGCGCTGATGAAGGTCTCGCTGCCGTCGATGGCGAACAGACCCATGGAATCCTTATGCAGGGGGATACCGAACCAGGCCGCCGCACCGATGGCCTGGAAGTCGATAGCACCGGTCACGAGCGCGACCGCGTAGGAGACCAGCACGCCGATGAGGATGGGCAGGATCTTGATCATGCCCTTGCCCCAGATGTTGCAGACGATGACGGTTGCCAGCGCGACGAAGGCCAGCAGCCAGTTGCTCTGGCAGTTGTTGATGGCGCTGGGGGCCAGGATCAGACCGATGGCGATGATGATGGGGCCGGTGACGACCGGGGGGAAGAACTTCATCATCTTGCGGATGCCGAACGCGGAGATCAGTGCGCTGAACAGCACATAGACCAGGCCGGACAGGGCCACGGCCGCGCAGGCGTAGGGAAGGTTTTCCGGGTTGGCACCGCCGTTGGTCACGATGGTAAAGCCGCCCAGATACGCGAAGCTGGAACCCAGGAACGCGGGGACCTTGCCCTTGCACAGGAAGTGGAACAGCAGCGTGCCCAGACCTGCGCAGAGCAGGGTGGTGCTGACGCTCAGGCCGGTCAGCAGCGGCACCAGCACGGTAGCGCCGAACATGGCGAACATATGCTGTGCGCCGAGGATCAGCAGCTTGGGCGTGCCCAGCTGTTTGGCATCATAGATGCCCTGCGAGTAATCGATTTTTTCTGCCATAAATGAAATTCCTCCTCACAATGGCCGCAAAAAAGGGAGACTGAACGTTTTTTACCCAAAAACCACAGCCCCCTTGCTTATCTCTATAAGGATAGCAGAAATAGCGGGAAAGTGCAAGATGTTGGGAAAATTTTGTCGTCATGTAGGGGCCGGGCACGCCCGGCCCGCAACTTTCCCTCAAATGGTCGTCCGCCTTACACGCGCGGGCCGGGTATGCCCAGCCCCTACTATCTTTTTGTCGGAAAGTGTGTTATTATAAATTAAATAAAAAAGTATAATAGGAGATATTGACTTATGCTTACCCCCGGTATCAAGGGGCACGCGGCGCTGCGTGTCACCACCGAAAATACAGCCCAGGCCATGGGCAGCGGCGAGCTGCCGGTGCTGGCTACCCCGGCCGTAGCCGCTTTAATTGAAAAGACCTGCTGGCAGTCCGTCGCGGCAGAGCTGGAACTGGACCAGGGCACCGTCGGCACGGCGCTGACTCTGGCCCACACAGCCCCCACCCCGGTGGGGATGGTCGTACAATGCGACTGTGAACTGACCGCTGTTGAGGACCGCCGCCTGTGCTTCACCGCCCGCGTCTACGACGATGTTACCGAAGTTGCCACCGCGACCCATGAGCGGTATATCGTGGATAACGAGCGTTTTACCCGCAAGGCAAACAGCAAACTGACGGCGAAGTAGGAATCCCTCAGTCCGCTGCCGCGGACAGCCCCCTTTAACAAGGGGGGCTTTAAAGCCTCCCTTGTCAAAGCGAGGTCGGAGGGATTCCGCCCTCGCCGCCTCTTTTAATAAATTGCCTCCTCCCGCCAGTCCACCAGGTCCCGCACGGTCTCCTCGCTCTCCACCCAGCCTTCCCGCCTGTCGGCGTGGGCGTCGGGGGCGTAGCGCTGCATCGTGCCGGGGCTGCGGCCCTGCAAGTATTCCTTGGCTTGCTTCTGGCGGCTGGGCACCGTGCGGCTTAGCAGTTCGTCCTTTTGTTTTCTATCCAATTTCTTATCCAACAAAATCACCTCATTTTCATTCTGCCCGCCGCAGGCTCTACCCAAACCTGCCAAATCGTGGTATAATAAAATTTATCGCCATTTTTAAGGAGCTTTGCAAACTATGGAACTCAAACTCAACCAGGTCGTGCTGCACCTGCTCGACCCCGGCGCGTCGGAGCCGGTTTTGTCGGACCGCGCCATGGATATGGACGCCGACCTGTACGAATACTACACCGCCACCCTCGAGCGCGCCTTTGCCAGCGACGAGGTCAAGAACTGCCGCTTTCTGCCCGATTCGGCCTTTGCCGCCGAAATGGCGCAGAACAACGATTTCATCGACCTGTCCCGCCGCATTGCGGGCGTGATTTTTGAGCAGATGCTGCAATACCAGGCCATCCCGGCGGGCGATCTGGCCGTGGTGGATTTCACCGCCGACGGCGTACCGTTCTACGGCGTGCTGAAATTAAACTACCGCCCCGGTTACACCCACCACACCGAGCTGATGGGCAACGGTCGGTTCAGCAGCATGGTCCCGCAGCGGACCCTTTTGCCCGGCACGCCCAAGGCCGACGAGGCCGCCCTTATCGACCGCGCCAACGGCACGGTGCGGCTCATTGAGAAAAAATTCACGCTGGACGATAAAAAGGACTTCTACCTTTCCACCCGCGTGTTCGGCTGCACCGAGGCTTTGCAGGAGAAAGCCAAGCTGAAAGCCGTCTGCGAGACTGCCGTCGCCGCGGTGAAGGAGGCCTACCCCGAGCCGGAGGAACTGGACGATGTACCGCCCTTTGACGGCGGCACCGAGACCGCCGTGGAGCTGCTGGTGCGCAACCAGGCCGTGGACAATCAAATCTCCGTCGAGGACGTGCGCGAGCGTATCCGGGAGAATTTTCCCCTGGCCGCGCCGAAATTTGAGGAAGCCCTGGCCGAGACCGGCGTGCAGGAGAACGACCGCGTGACCGTGACCCCCGCCCGCATCAAAAAGCTGGAAAGCCGCAGTTTCAAGACCGAATCCGGCATTGAAATTAAAATCCCCGCCGAATTGTGCAGTTCCGACGATGCCGTTGAGTTCATCCATTCGGCCACCGGCGGGTTGAGTTTGTTGATTAAGGACGTATTGGTGTAAAAAACAAAACATGGAAACAAAACAAAAAACCACACTGACACAGGGCAGCGTGGCCAAAGGGATGCTGCTGTTTGCGCTGCCGATTTTCGTCAGCAACCTGTTCCAGCAGCTGTATAACGCCGCCGACTCCCTGATCGTCGGCAACTTTCTGGGCGGCGAGGCGCTGGCCGCCGTCGGCTCGTCCGGCAGTTTGATTTTTCTGCTGACCGGCTTCGTCAACGGCGTTTCGCTGGGTGCGGGCGTCGTGGTGGCACGGTATTTCGGTGCCAAAGATTGGGACAGGATGCGCCGCACCATTCACACCACCGTGGCGCTGGGCCTGGCTGCCGGTGTGGTGCTGACCGTCGTCGGCGTCATCCTGACCCCGCAGATCTTGCGCTGGATGGGCACCCCCGCCGACGTGCTCGTCAACTCGATTTCCTACTTCCGTATGTACTTTATGGGCTCGATCGCCGTTGTTATGTACAACGTAGGTGCGAGTATTTTACAGTCTGTGGGCGACAGCAAAAGCCCGATGGAGTATCTTATCACAGCGTCCATCATCAATATTATTCTGGATTTAATTTTGGTAGGCTGGCTGCGCTTCGGCGTGGGCGCGGCAGCCTTCGCCACCATTGCCTCCCAGACGGTCAGTGCCATTCTCGCCTTCGCCAAGCTGATGCGCTCCCAAGAAGAATGGGCCGTCCGCTGGCGGGAAGTCAGATTTGACGGCCCGTCGCTCAAGGCGGTCATTGTGCAGGGCTTGCCCTCCGGCGTGCAGAACTCGGTCATTTCGATTGCCAACGTCATTGTGCAGTCCAACATCAACTCGTTCGGTGCCCAGGCCATGGCGGGCTGCGGCGCGTACAGCAAGGTGGAGGGCTTCGCCTTCCTGCCTGTGACCTGCTTCTCGATGGCGCTGGCGACCTTCGTCAGCCAGAATGTTGGTGCAGGCCAGCCTGACCGCGTAAAAAAGGGCATGAAATTCGGTTCCCTCTGCTCGGTGCTGATGGCCGAGATCGTCGGCCTGTGCATTTACTTTGGGTCGCCGTGGCTCATCGGCGCGTTCAGCCGTGAGCCGGAGGTCATTGCCTTCGGCGTGCAGCAGGCCCACACGGCCGCACTGTTCTACTGCCTGCTGGCGTTCAGCCATTGCTCGGCGGGCATTCTGCGCGGGCTGGGCCGCCCAGTCGTGCCAATGATGGTCATGCTGATGGTCTGGTGTGCGCTGCGCATCACCTATATCACCATCACGCTGCACTTTATCCATCAGATCGGTGTCGTGTTCTGGGCGTATCCTATCACCTGGAGCATCTCGTCGGTGCTGTTTGCCTGGTATATTAAGCACTGCCCAATCCCCCGATTGGGCGGGGGAGCGCCGGAATAATTACAAAAAACTGCCATGCATCGCGAAAGATGCATGGCAGTTTTTTTATTTCTTGATCACAAAGCACGGCAGCGGGGCAGTGTCCGCCCAGTTGGCAAACTCACAGACCAGCACCGTATACTTCGTCAGCGGCAGCGTGCGGAAGAACGCCAGCGCCGCCTGCTTTTCGGCATCGCCGATGACCTTGCCGCTGTACAGCACCGCCGCCAGCACCCCTCCGGGGCGCAGGGCATCCAGCGCCGCACGCAGGGCGGGCACACTGCCATCAGCAGTCGAATGTATATCATGCTCGGCCCCGGGCAGCCAGCCGAAATTGAACAGCACGCAGTCCACCTTGCCGGGCTGCACCAGCTCGCCCAGACGGGCGTGATCGTAGAGCACCGCGCGGCCGATTTTATCATACCCGGCCTCTTTCAGGCGGCGGTTCGTGCGGTCCACGGCCTGGGGCTGGATATCCATGCCCAGCACGCGGCCGTTCTGCCCGGCCAGGCGGCACAAAAACAGCGTATCGTTGCCGTTGCCGCAGGTCGCGTCCAGAAACAGCCCGCCGGGGGTCAGGTGGGCCTCCAAAAATTCATGGCAGAGCTGCACAGCAGACAAGTCGGGCACGCGGCGGCGCACCAGCCGCCCGCCCTCGGGTAAAAAGTCGAACCGCCGCGCCAGCGCACGGCCCGCCTCGTCCCGGGGCAGGGGCGCAGTAAACCGGGTGGTCTGCTTGGGGTCCAGCCCGCCGCCGCGCCGCAGCAGCTCTTTGACTAAGTAACCGCCATAGCCGCGGCCGCGCCACTCGGGTACGATCTCCAACCGCAGGATGGTCGCGCCGTCCACGACCGCCATGCCGATGGCCTCGTTCTCCTTATATAAAGTGTAGTGCCCTTTTTCCTGCTTGATCTGCATAGTCGTTACCCGCCAATCGTGTTTGTGTTCAGGTCGTAGTGGATCACATCGTCCCAGTTGCGGCGGAGGGCGATCTGCGCGGTCAGCGCGGTATCGTCATACACCAGCGACCACTGGGTATTGCTGGTCACGTCCTCGGGGTTGGGATTCTGGGCGGATGCCCGCAGCGCCCGCCATGCGGTATCCGCAGGGATATTCCCATCAGAATCGCGCATTGCCAGAACGTCCATAATGGCGTCATAGCGCTCTTTGCCATGGCCGTAGATGCCATTTTTCTGGTTCGGCTGCACTAAATAGGCATAGCAGCCGTAAAAGTTCGTGATGGCCTGCATCGCCGTCCAGCGCAGCGGGCGGCCTTCCTGCTCCGGGTCGTACTCAATGACACGGGCATCGCCGGCGGCATCGGTGACAAAGAAGTGGTAGTCTCGCCCCGACGTTGCAAACATATCGTAGCTGTCCAGCAGGTCCACCGCCTCCTGGGTCGTGGCGGCGCGGTCCAGCACCAGGCGGATGGCAAGGGTCGTAAAAATTTTCTGCTTGCCGGTGTCCTGGTTGACCGGCTCACTGTCCAGCGTCAGCACGGCGATGGACACGCCCTTCTCGTTCATACCGTCCAGACAGATGAACGGTGCGGTCAGGCAGGCGAGCTTTTTCGCCATGCTCACATCCGGCTGGTTGGCCGAGATATTGTCCAGCGCGGCCAGCGCCACGGATTTGTAACCGTCCTTCGGCGTACAATAGACCAGCATGGCCGAGGTATCACGCTTGAAGTCGTAGTTGCGGCCCATCACGATATGCCTATCCTGCACCGTTGCAAAGGCGCTGCACCCGAACTGTGGGGCTTTCATATGGATGGGCAGCAGGGGAAGCGTTTCCTTCAGGATGGCATCGATCATCGATTGGTTGTCGGTGATGCCGTAGTTGATGACATCGTCGATGCTGTAATCGTACCGGACGTCCATGCGGTAGAGATTATAGTCGCTGTAATCGGTGATTTTTTCAATGCTGTTCACCGTGCGCAGCCGCCCGGCATACAGCACGCCAAACCCGGCTGCCGCCAGCAATACCAGCAGCAAAAGTGCCAACAGAACACGCAGGATCATCTTTTTCACAGAAAACGCCTCCCTTTTATATGTATACTTTATAATTTGATTATAGCACATCCTGTTGCGCGGCGCAACGGAGAATTTATCACGGTTTTCACCGCTTTTCACAGAGTTTTCACTCTCTGACGAAACCTATTTCACAATTACCCTGTATACTGTAAGCATCGAAAGCGAAAGGAGACGACCCATATGAGCAACGAATACGATTACTCCGGTCTCTATAACAATACATCCGGCGGGCAGCCTGCACAGAACAATGCGCAGCCTGCACAGCCCGAACAAACCGCCCCGCAGCAGCCCGCACAGGACAGCGCCTACCCCAATGTAGGTTCCAGCGGGGCCAACACCGCAAACACCGCCCGCACGGATTATTCCGGCTGCGGCGCAAGCCCGCAGTTCCAGCAGGACAACAGCGGCTACACAAGCAGCTTCAGCGGCGGCAATGGCGGCAGCGGCGGCAGCGGCGGCTACAATGGGTACAGCTACGCCAGCGCCCCGCAACAGCCCCCCATGCCCGAGAAGAAGAAGGGCGGCCGCAAGGTCCTGCTCCGCGTGCTGGCCGGTGTCGGCGTTGTGGCGCTGGGCTTCGGCGGCGGTTTTGGCGGCGCAGTGGCCGCCAGCCGCATGGGCCTGACAGGCAGCCAGGTCGTTGTGCAGCAGGTGCAGCGCAGTACGGACACCGACGCCACCACCACAGGCAGCACCGGCGGCACGAACATGAGCGTCCAGCAGATCGCGTCTGTCGTCTCGCCCAGCGTCGTGGCCATCACCACCGAGCAGATGAGCAGCAGCCAGACCTGGTTCGGCGGCTACTACGTGCAGAGCGGTGCCGGTTCCGGCGTCATCATCAGCCAGGATGGCTACATTCTGACCTGCGCCCACGTTGTCAGCGGCGCGACCAGCGTTAAGGTCCAGCTGGACGGCAGCGATGAGAGCTATGACGCGACCATCGTCGGCCAGGATTCCACCTCCGATATCGCGGTACTGAAAATCGACGCCACCGGCCTGACCCCGGCGGTCATCGGCGACAGCGACGCGCTGGCCGTGGGTGAAGTGGCCGTGGCCGTCGGCAACCCGCTGGGTACGCTGTCCAACACCGTCACCGACGGCGTTGTCAGCGCCCTGAACCGCCAGGTCACGGTGCAAGACAACGATATGACGCTTATCCAGACCGATGCGTCCATCAGCCCGGGCAACTCCGGCGGCGGCCTCTTCAACGGCAACGGCGAGCTGATCGGCATTGTCAACGCCAAGAGCAGCTACAGTGAAGCCGAGGGCATCGGCTTTGCCATCCCCATCAACACAGCCATGGAAATCGGCCAGCAGCTGATTGAAAGCGGCAGCGTGGCGCGTCCGGCGCTGGGCGTCAAGATCGTTGATGTGACCGACGCACAGACCGCGCAGCAGCTGGGCGTTTCCACCATGGGCGTTTACGTGGTGGAAGTCACCAAGGGCAGCGGTGCCGAAGCCGGCGGCGTGCAGGCGGGTGACCGCGTGCTGGCCGTGGATGACACGGCGGTGAGCGATACCTCCGCGTTGAAGAACTACCTGAAGGATAAATCCATCGGCGACACTGTGGCCTTGCAGGTCGAGCGCGACGGTAAGGTGCTGACGCTGAACGTCGCCCTGGGGTCGAGCGCACAGTAAAATAGCATAAGAAAAGGGATGCAGGTTTTGCGGCCTGCATCCCTTTTTTGATATTTATCCGTAGGGGCCGGGCATACCCGGCCCGGTCGCGTAGGGAGAACGGTCGTTTGCGGGAAGGCTGCGGGCCGCACATCTGCGGCCTCTACAACTCTGCCTAGCGGTTTTCACCGCATCTCAAACAACGTCCGCCGTTTCCACCAATAATACCCCAGCCCCACAGCATCGGCCAAAAACCAGCCGATGGGCACGCTCCACCAGATGCCAACCACGCCAACCGCCGGGATTGCCGAAAGCGTATAGGCCAGCGCCACGCGGATGCCCAGCGAAATGACCGTGAGCACCACCGACATACCCGGCCGCCCCACGGCGCGGTACAGGCCGTACAGCAAAAACAGCCAGCCGATGCCTAAATAAAACGCGCCCTCGATGTGCAGATACCGCACGCCCTCGGCGATGACATCCACCTCGCCCGCATCAATAAAGATCCGCATCAGCGGCGCGGCAAACCCATACACCACAGCGCTGACCGCCACGCTGAACCCTGCCGCCGCGGCAAACGCGCCGCGCATACCCTGTTTAAGGCGGCCTTTCTCCTGCGCACCGTAGTTCTGCGCCAAGAAGATCGAGAACGCATTGCCGAAATCCTGCACCGGCAGGTACGCAAAGGCGTCGATTTTGACCGCCGCCGCAAACGCCGCCATGACCACCGTGCCAAAGCTGTTGACAAGCCCCTGCACGGCCAGGATGCCCAAATTCATGACAGACTGCTGGATGCAGGTCAGCGCCGAGAAGGACGCGATTTCTTTTATGCGGGCGGGCCGCAGCTTGGCCCGGCAGGCCGCCCGCAGCAGCGGGAACCCGAACCAGGTGTACAGTGCAATGCCCACGCCAGAGATGTACTGTGCAATGACGGTCGCCTCGGCAGCACCGGCCACGCCGCGCCCCAGCCCGCAGACAAACCAGAGGTCGAGCACGATGTTCAACCCCGCCGACACCGCCAGGAACACCAACGGCACGACCGAGTTGCCCAGCGCCCGCAGCAGCGACGCAAAATAATTATAGAGAAATGTCGCAGCCAGCCCCGCAAACACGATGCGCAGGTACGTCCGCATCATGGCGTCGATCTCGGCAGGGATGCGCAGGAACCAGATAATGCCGTTGAACCCAGCGTACACAGCAAACACCAGCACCGCCGTGACACCCGCCAGCAGCACAAAGCTGGCAAGGATGCCCTCTTTTAACCCTGCATCGTCCTTTTGTCCGTATTTGATGGAGAACACCGTGCCGCTGCCCATGGCAAGACCCAGCAGGATGGACGTTAAAAAGGTCATAAGCGTGAACGCCGACCCCACCGCCGCCAGCGCCCCGGTGCCGATGAACCGCCCCACAATGAGGGTATCGGCAATATTGTAGCATTGCTGCAGCAAATCACCCAAAATCATAGGCACCGCAAACTGCAGCATCGTAGGCATGACCGGGCCTGTAGTGAGTTGTTTTTGCATGAGAGCTGAAAACCTCTTCTTCTGTTTTTACACCATACCTAGTATAGAACAGAAAGGCCTCCCTTGTCAAAGGAAGGCTTTCTCAACTCAGTTCTGATCCTTGCTTTTCCCCACCAACGCGGCCAATACTCCAAAAATCAAACTGGCCGCGATCCCGCCGCGGGCGGCTGTCAGCCCGCCGGTAAACGCGCCGGGCAGCCCGCACTCGTCCACGGCGTTCTGTACGCCCTGGGCCAGCAGATGACCAAAACCCAGCAGCGGCACGCTGGCCCCAGCCCCGGCAAAGTCCACCAGCGGCTTGTACAGACCCACGGCGCTTAAGATTACGCCCGCCACCACATACCCGGTTAAAATCCGGGCAGGGGAGAGCTTGGTATAATCGATAAACAACTGCCCCACGACGCAAATCAGGCCGCCTGCCACAAACGCCCAGACGTAGTTCATACCGCACCTCCCAGCTCAACGCAGTGGGCAATGCCTGGAATGCTCTCGCCCTGCAAAAACGTGGTCTGGCTCATCAGCGCCCCGGTGGCCATAAACAGCACGCGGCGCAGCTGGCCAGCCGCCAGCATGGGCAGTATTTTACAGCACAGCACCGCCGCACTGCACCCGGCCCCGCTGCCGCCCGCCTGCACATTCTGGCCCTGTGTGTCATACAGCAGGCAGCCGCAGTCCTGGTGGTTGTCCAGCGGTACGCCCTCCTTTGCCATCTGCTCTCGCAAAAGGGCCGAGCCGACCTCGCCCAAGTCCCCGGTAAAAATCGCGTCAAAGTCCTGCGGGCGGGTGTTGGTCGCCGCAAAATAGCGCAGCAGCGTGGATGCCGCGGCGGGCATCATGGCCGCGCCCATGTTGTTGATGTCGTGTACCTCAAAATCCTGCACGCGGCCAAACGTCACCGAGAGCACCGGCACGCCCTGCCCGCCATGCGCCCGCACCAGGCAGGCTCCCGCCGCTGTGGCCGTCCACTGGGCCGTGGGGGTGCGCTTGGCGCCGTATTCCAGTGGTGTGCGGAATTGCCGTTCTGCTGCGCAAAAATGGCTGCTGGTCAGCGCCATGGCGCGTTCTGCCATACCGGACGCCGCAAACGCAGCGGCCAGCCCCAACGTCTCTGCCATCGTAGAACACGCGCCGTACACGCCCGCGAACGGCACGCCCAGCTCCCGCATCGTGTAGTTGCTGGCCGTACACTGGGCCTGCAAGTCGCCCGCAAAGGCGATATCCACCTTCGTGCGCGGTATATCCGCCTTGCGCAGGCAGAGTTCCGCCGCCTTGCGCTGCAAAATGCTCTCGGCCTGCTCCCAGTTTTCGCAGCCCTGCTCACCAAAGCCCGCGTCCTGGGTCACGAAGTCAAAGGCCGAGGCCAGTGGGCCTTCGCTCTCCTTTTTGCCGCCCGCCGCCGCCCAGGCCGCCACGGTGGGCGGTGCGTCAAACAGCAGGGTATCACCCTTTCGTATCATGTGTCACCCCACCTTTCCCAGCAGCCAGTAGATGACGCCCCACACAAAGCTGGCCAGCGTGCCAAAGGCGATAACCGGCCCGGCGATGCCAAAAATCTTTGCACCTACGCCTGTCACCCAGCCCTCGGCCTTGAACTCAATCGCCGGGCTGACGACCGAGTTGGCAAACCCGGTGATAGGCACCAGCGTACCCGCGCCCGCCTTGGCGGCCAGTTTCTGATACCAGCCCGGCAGCGTGAAAACGGCGGCGAGGAAAATCAGCGCAATGCTCGTCAGGGTGCCTGCCAGCGTTTTGTCGTACCAAATCAAAAACAGCTGGCGCAGCCCCTCGCCCAGGGTGCAGATAGCCCCGCCGACGCAGAACGCCCACACACAGTCCCGCACCACCGGCGAAGGCGGCGACGCGCGGTTTACCATTTCGTCATATTGCTTGGGGTCCAGTTTCACAGTCCATACCTCCTTTTGGGGGTAGTATGGGCTTAGTTGCCGTAAAATATAACGTTCCCGCGATAATACGGCTGCGGTATCATCGTTTTGTACAGTGCGCGCAGCTCTTTGCAAAGGGCGGCGTCGGGAACCGTGCCGCCGCAGGGCAGGGAAAGCACGGCGTACCGCGTGCCAAACACCCGGCTTTCCAGTGCCGTGGCCCGCGCCCCCGCCCGCAGGTAAAACCCGATGCGCCGCCGCGCCACGGCAGGGTCAGGGGCCTCGGCGGGGTGCTCGCACTCCAACAATAGATCATGCACCCGCATGGCGTCGTAGGCCTTGACGAGCTGCAATGCCTGGGTGCCAACGCCGCCGCCCCGCAGGTCACACCGCACGGCAAAGTAGTCCAGCAGCGCCGTCCGCTGGCCCGGCAGCACGACCTGCCACGCGTAGGCCAGCCGCACACCTGCGTCGTCGGTCAGCAGCAGCGGCTCGTAGATGCCCGCGTCTAACAGGCGCTGTATCTCGGCAAAGGGTTTGAGCTCTGCCGCAGGGAAATCCCGCGGCAGCGCCGTGTGGTAGAGTTCTTCGCACGCAGCAGGGGACAGGCGCTTGATTTGCATGGAGATTTCTCCTTTCTGTGATTGAATTGTGGGTGAAAATACGGTATAATAGGTAAAATTACGCATCACGGGTGCTGCCCAACGGCGGCCAGAGGACTGGCCGCCCTACCATGCGGCTGCCCTGTAGGGCGGTCAGTCCTCTGACCGCCGCCATTTGCGACACACTTTATAAACAAGGAGCCACCCACATGGAATGGACTGACATCAGCATTACCGTCGCCAAGCGTGACGCAGACACGGCCGAGGCCATCGCAACGATGGTCGCCAACGGCGGCATTTATATCGAGGATTACAGCGACCTGGAACAGCAGGCGTGGGAGATCGCCCACGTGGACCTCATCGAGCAGGAGCTGCTGGACAAGCCCCGCGACGTCGTCATCGTACATATGTACCTTGCACCCGATGAAAACCCCGCCGAGGTTCTGCCCCTGTTTGAGGAACGTCTGCAGAACAGCGGCATCAACTACCAGCTCAACACCACCGGCGTCGAGCAGGAGGACTGGCAGAACGGCTGGAAAAAATACTACCACGCGATGGATATTGGCGACCGCCTTGCCATCGTGCCCGGGTGGGAGGATCACCAGACCGACCGCATCAAGATCATCATGGACCCGGGCATGGCCTTCGGCACCGGCACGCACGAGACGACTTCGCTCTGCCTGGAAACGCTGGACAGCCTGGTCAAGGGCGGTGAGCGAGTGCTGGATATCGGTACCGGCTCCGGCATTCTGGCCATTGCCGCACTGAAGCTCGGCGCAGCCGAGGCCGAGGGCGTGGACATCGACCCGATGTGCGTGCGCACCGCGGGTGAGAACGCCCAGCGCAACGGCGTGTCCGACCACTTTAAAGTCCTCGTCGGCGATCTGTCCGACCAGGCCAGCGGGCAGTACAACATCATCACGGCCAACATCGTGGCGGCGGCCATCCTGTCGCTGGCCCCCCACGTGCCGCCGCTGATGGCCCCGGGCGCACGTTTCATCGCCAGCGGCATCATCACCGAGCGCAGGGATGAAGTGCTCACCGGGCTGCAAGCCGCAGGTCTTGCGCCCATCGAGGTCAAGGAAAAGCGCGGCTGGGTCTGCATCATCTGCGAAAAGAAAGAGGCGTAAAGTATGCCGCATCGTTATTTTACCCGGGAACTGGCCGATGGCCGCGCCGCGCTGACCGGCAGCGATGCCCACCACCTGGCCGACGTCATGCGTGCCAAACTGGGTGAGGAAGTCGTCCTCTGCGGCCCGGACGGGCTGGAATATCTCGGCACGGTCACGGCCATTGAGCCGGGGCGGGTGGAGTTTTCCGTCACCGACGGCACAACCAGCAAGGCCGAGCCGGACTGCGCCGTAACGCTGTTTGCGGGCTACCCCAAGGCGGGCAAATTAGAAGAAGTCATCCGCCACAGCGTCGAGCTGGGCGTGACTGAAGTTGTACCGTTTTTCAGCCGATACTGCGTAGCAGCGCCCAAAAAAGAGGACGTGAAGTGCGAGCGGTACAACCGCATTGCCGCCGAAGCCGCCAAGCAGGCGGGCCGCGCAATGCTGCCCCATGTGGCGATACCGCTGCCGGATTTTGGTGCGGTGTGCAAGGCATTTGCGGATTTTGACCTTGTGCTGTTCTTCTACGAGGGCGGCGGTGCGCCGCTGCGGGAGATCCTGCACCCCAGCCGATACAAGCGCATTGCCATCGTCACCGGGAGCGAGGGCGGTTTTTCCGTCGAGGAGGCCGCCGCTGCGAAAGCTGCCGGGGCCGTGACGGTAGGCTTAGGCCCGCGCATCCTGCGATGCGAGACCGCGCCCCTGGCCGCGCTGACAGCGACGATGCTGCTGACGGGGAATTTGGAGTAACCACAAACCATAGTATGTAAAAAGAAAGAGGAGCGCCACCCGCATGTGGGTAGCGCTCCTCTTTGTGTTATTATTGCCCTTGTAGGGGCCGGGCATGCCCGGCCCGCAGGTAAAAGGCTAACGGACACTAATGGGAAACCCGCGGGCGGCATATATGCCGCCCCTACAGCTCTACTATTTCGCCTTCACATACGCCCCAAACGCATTCGGCACGGGGTATACCTCGGCCAAGTCCTCGGCGGCTGCCCAGACATAGCCGTCGGGCAGCTCACACGCTTTCGCCGTGCCTTTCCACCCGCCAAGTTCCCAAACCTTGTGCGTAAATACGTGCTTTGCGGGCGGCAGCGGCGCGGCCAGCGCGGCCTGCACGCCCAGTTTCGCCAGCGCAGCGCACAGTTCGTCCCTTGTCAGAGCCTTTTCCCATGCGGCGGGCTGCCACAATCCGGCCAGCAGGCCGTGGGCGGGCCGCCGCTGTAATAGTAACCCCCGCTCGCTTTCAATCAGCGCCACCGTCACTGGCACTTTGCTCTTGGCCTTGGGCGCGGGCTTCACGGGCAGTTCCGCCGCGCGGCCCGCCGCATACCCCTGGCACAGGTCGGCCAGCGGGCATTCCCCGCACCGGGGCGTGCCGGGCACGCAGACCAGCGCCCCCAGTTCCATCAGGGCCTCGTTGTAGGGGCCGGGGGTGGCTTTGGGCATCTGAGCCAAAACCCGCTCTGTAAACAGCCGCTTCGTCGCCGGATTCATCACGTCGGCGTCGTCGTTGTACAGCCGCGCAAAGACGCGCAGGACGTTCCCGTCCACCGCAGGGGCGGGGATGCCAAAGGCAATGCTCGCCACCGCGCCCGCCGTGTAGTCGCCGATGCCCGGCAGGCTGCGCAGGGCGTCGTAGTCAGCGGGCAGGTCTCCGCCGTACTGCTCACAGACGATGCGGGCGGCTTTCTGCATATTGTTGACGCGGTTGTAATAGCCAAGGCCCTGCCACAGCTTGCGCAAGGCGTCCGGCTCACAGGCCGCCAGGGCGGCAGGGTTCGGCAAAGCTGCGATAAAACGTTCATAATAGGGTATCGCCGCTGCCACGCGGGTCTGCTGCAGCATAATTTCGCTGACCCAGATGTGGTACGCAGAAGGCTCCTGCCGGAAAGGCAGGAGCCTCTTGTTTGCGTTAAACCATTGCAGCAGCGGTGCGGCAATGGGCTCCATCAAAAACCACCGCAGGTGCGGGGGAAGGGGATGACGTCGCGGATGTTGGGGATGCCGGTGACGTACATCAGCAGGCGCTCAAAGCCCAAGCCGTAACCGGCGTGCTTGACACTGCCATAACGGCGCAGGTCAAGATACCAGTCGTAGTCGGCGGTATTCAGGCCCAGTTCCTTCATGCGGGCTTCCAGCACGTCCAGGCGCTCCTCACGCTGGGAGCCGCCGATCAGCTCACCGATGCCGGGCACCAGCATATCGGCTGCAGCAACAGTCTTGCCGTCCTCGTTCTGGCGCATATAGAACGCCTTGATTTCCTTCGGGTAGTCGGTGACGAACACCGGCTTCTTGAAGATCTGCTCGGTCAGGTAGCGCTCGTGCTCGGTCTGCAGATCGGTACCCCACTCGACTTTGTACTGGAAGTTGTCGTTGTTCTTCTTCAGCAGCTCGATGGCGTCGGTGTAGGTCACTCGGGCAAAGTCGCTGCTGGCAACCAGTTCCAGGCGCTCGATGAGACCCTTGTCAAAGAACTGGTTGAAGAAGGCCAGCTCGTCGTGGCAGTTGTCCAGCAGGTAGCGGATGACGTAGCGGGTCATGGCCTCGGCGGTCTCCAGGTAGGTGTTCAGATCGGCGAAAGCCATCTCCGGCTCGATCATCCAGAACTCGGCGGCGTGGCGGGTATCGTAGCTCTTCTCGGCGCGGAAGGTAGGGCCGAAGGTATAGACGTTGCCCAGGGCCATTGCCATGGCCTCGGCCTCCAGCTGGCCGGAGACGGTCAGGTTGACCGGGCGCTTGAAGAAGTCCTTCGTATAGTCAACGCCGCCCTCGTCGTTGCGGGGGATATCGTTGAGGTCGAGGGTCGTGACCTGGAACATCTCACCGGCGCCCTCGCAGTCAGAGCCGGTAAAAATCGGCGTATGCACGTAGGTAAATCCGTGCTCATGGAAGAACTGATGCAGGGCAAACGCCGCCTGGCCGCGCACGCGGAACGCCGCGTTGAAGGTGTTGGTGCGGGGGCGCAGGTGGGTCATGGTGCGCAGGTAATCCATGCCCATTTTCTTTTTCTGCAGCGGATAATCACCGCCGCAGGGGCCAAGCACCGTGATCTCGTCGGCGTTGATCTCAAAGGGCTGCTTGGCGCCCGGGGTCACGACCAGCGTGCCGGTGACCTCAAAGCTCGTGTACAGGCCGCACTTGGCGATTTCGGCATAGTTGGCGAGCTTGTCAGCCTGGAAAACGATCTGGACGGGCTTATAGCAGCTGCCGTCGGACAGCGAGATAAAGCCGATATTTTTAGAATCGCGCACGGTTTTTGCCCAGCCGCAGACAGTGACCTTGGTACCGTCTGCGGGGGTGGCCTTGTACAGCGATGCAAGTTCCGTTCTCTGCATGGATAGTCCACTCCTCTTTATACGATGAATATAGCTATTGTAGCAGGTATTTTATAAAAAGTAAAGAGGGGACTATGGCAAACGTTGCTCTTGCCGCCTTTCCTTTATCTCTCACCCCACCGCCTTCACCAGTCCTTCCGCCGCATACCTTCCCGCTCGCAGCGCTTCGTCCAGCGTGTTCGCGTGGCCGCCTATTTCTATCAAAAGGCTGCCGGTCGTCAGGTCTTGGTTATAAAACCTGTACCCACACAGCACCGGCCTTGTCAGCCCGGGATACGCACCCTCCATGGCCGCTTCCCACGCGGCGGCAAAGCGCAGGTTCAGCCGCCAGTTGGGCAGGGCGGCGCTGCCGCCGTTGTCGCACCCGGCAATGACCATGACCTGCGCCGTGCTCTCGCCGTCAATTTCACACACCGGCTTCACCCGCGTGCCGTCGCTGTCCTCAATGGCATCGCGGTGGACGTCCAGCACGATTTTGATGGACGGATACCGCGCCAGATAGTCCTGCACGCCCGCGCGGCTGCGCTGGTAGCTGCTGGTGTAGCCGGGCGCGTCGTAGAGCGTTGTATCGTGCAGGGTGTTTATGCCCGCCGCGTTCAGCACCCGGGCCATCTCGGCCCCCACGGCCACCATGTTCAGCGCGGTATTTTTGCTGCGGGCCGTGTAATTTTCGTCAAACACCGGGTCGGGCCAGGTCTGGTAGCTCTCGGTGGCGTGGGTGTGCACGATGAGAATTTGCGGCTCACCGCTGTTTTTCTCGATGGCAAATGGCAGGCTCTGGGTCGTCACGGCAGCGCGCAGGTCGGCGTCGGGGTGCTCGGTGCTGTTTTTGATGCTGCCCGCCGCCAGCTGCACATAGCCGTCGCCGCTGCCCTGTTTGAGGGTCACGCTGCGGATGCGCCCGGCAGATTCTGATTTCGGCAGCTCCGGCACGGCGCTGGACAGGGGCGTGGCCGTGGGTCCGGGCGTCGGTTCTGCGGTGGGGGCCTGTGTCGGGGCAGGGGAGGGCGTCACCGTGGGCAACGGCGTCGGTCGGCGATCGGGCCGCTGGGGTTTGTAGACGGTCTGGGCAGCGTCGGCGGGCCAGCTGACGGCAGCTGCCGCGCCGGGGTCCTGCAAAAAAAGTGCACCGCGGATAAGCCATGCCCATCCGGGGCAAGCCGCACAGGCCGCCGCCACGGCCAGCACACCGCCCGCAAACACAGCCCCACACAGGGCCGCAGCGGCCCAACGGCGCAGCTTTCCCATGGCACACACCCCCTCTGTACCAGAAATTTATGCGGAATTTTTGCTTTCTATGAAGTTTTTTTCAAAAAACACTTGCAACTTTCGGAAAAGTATGGTAGGATAACTTGTACTGTTATGGGGAACCAAGGAGGTGGAACGAATGCCTAATATTAAATCTCAGAAGGATCGCGTTGTTCAGGCCAAGAAAGAGGCTCTGCACAACAAGACCATCAAGTCCAACCTGAAAACAGTGGTCAAGAAGGCAAACGCTGCCATCGACAGCAATGCTGCTGACAAGGAGACCGTCGTTAAGGTCGCTGTCTCTGCCATCGACTCTGCTAAGAGCAAGGGTGTCATCCATAAGAACACCGCTGCCCGCAAGATCAGCCGCATGGCTAAGCGCGCCAACAAGGCTGCCGCTCAGTAATTGATCGCATGAACAATGCCCGCCGTAGAAATACGGCGGGCATTTTCATTTATTAAATGTGTGTAGGGGAGAGATTTATCCCTCCCGGGAACCTTGTTGCAGGCACGCGGCAAAAACAACGCCACTGGGTAGGGGCGGCATATATGCCGCCCGCAGCCTTCCCGCAGGCGACCATCTGCCGCACACGCGCGGGCCGCCTATATGCGGCCCCTACTTTTTTGTGGTCATACTTCCTGCTCCATCAGCAGTCGTTTCAGCGGCATAATGGCCGCCGGTTCGGCGCTGAAGGTGCGCACACCGAGCTTCAAATACGCGGGCATGGCGCTGACGGCGGCCACGGTGATGCCACATAAGTACACCTGCATCCCGCGGGCCTGGGCTTCCTCCAGAATATGCTGCACCAGCCGCAGTACGGCGGGGTTTGCCAGCTGCCTGATGGCAGCGGTGGGGTCCTGCACAAGGCCCAGCGTGTAGCGGGTCAGGTCCTCGATATCCACGGCCAGCAGCTGCGCACCGTGGTCCATCAGGTCGCCCGCCATCAGGGCGGCACTAGGCATATCCACCACGCAGCCCATCGTCAGCGGGCCGGTCTCGCAGCCCGCTTCCAGCAGCTCATCGCGGCAGTCCTGCACCTCGCGCAGACAGTCGTCCCAGTCGCTCACGTCGGTGATCATCGGGAATACCACCCGCAGATCGCCGTCCGGGGCAGCCTGCAGCATGGCCTTGATCTGCGGCTTGAACAGTCGGTGGCCTTTCATACAAGCCTGCATCTCCCCGGTCCAGGGGGCGTCGTCGTCAGCGCGGGTATCGCAGCTGCGCACCAACAGGGGGACGCCCTCGGCGTTTTTCAGCAGCTCGCGCAGGCGGGTGGTCTGTGTGGCCGTGCTCTGGTCATACAGAAGCGCCGTCTCGGTGCGCACAATGCCCACGCCCGCCGCGCTGTGGGTGTGGGGCAGGTCGTTATCGCTCAGGTTGCAGGTGGGCATTAAGCGGAACGCCGTGCCGTTTTTCGTCAGGCAGGGCAGGGTATCCGCCGGGTCGGGCGGTGCGCCGTGCAGGCGGCTCAGGGCGATTTTACAGTCAGCCTGGGCGATCTGTGCGCCGTCCGGCTCCACGACCAGCGTGCCGCTGTCGGCGTCCAGAATAGCCCGCCGCCCGGCCGCCATGGCAGAAGCACCCTCGCCCAGCTGCACCACAGCGGGGATGCCCATGCTGCGCGCCATAATGGCGGCGTGGCTGACCGTGCTGTCCTTGTCGCTGGCAAGGCCCAGCACCATGCGGCGATCCAGGCTGAACAAATCGCTGGGGAAGAACCGGTCAGCCACCAGAATGCTGGGCCGCTTTAAATGCAGGCGGCGGCGCGGGCGGCCATCCAGGATATCTACCACGCGGCGGCAGACATCGCAGACATCGACGCTGCGCTCCCGGATGTACTCATCATCGACATTTTTTAAGCGGTTGGCGAAAATCTGCTCGGCGCGTTCCACGGCGGCGGCACCGCCTGCACCGGCGGCTATGTAATCGCCGATTTCGTTGGTAAAGGATTCATCCTCCAACAGCGCGATTTGGAAAAGCAGGATATCCGCGTCGGGGCCTTTGGCGCGCTGGCTCAAACGGCGCAGTTCGTCCTTGGCCAGCACAACGGCCACATCGTAGAGTGCGCGTTCCCGGAAGGGGTCGCATACGATGCGGTGCAGGCCGGTGGTTCCGTGGTCGATCTGTTCGACCGGGCCGGCCACAATGCCGGGCGACGCCGGCACGCCGGTGTAGGTGTGCATAGAGTAGGCCTCCTTTATTGAATTTCCTTAGGCCATACCGCACAATTCCCGCCTGACGGCTTAAGCACCGCTCCGGCGGCTGCGGCACGGCATCTGCGTTGCCAAAATGCTCGATAAGACATCCAGTATTATCTGCGCTTTTGGCTTAGCAGCTGCCGCACCTCGCTCGCCGTATCGGCACTTAGAATTATGCGGTACTGCCCTTACAAAATCGGCATCTCGCCCAGCACTTTGCTGACGAGGGCGGTCACAAACTCCTCGGGCACGGCGGCGGCGATGGCACGTTCGGTCACAAGGGTGTTCTCATTACCATCCAGCAGGGCGGGGAAGCGGTCTGCCGGGTCCTTGTCAAAGCTGCCCATAAACGTTGCGGCCAGCAGCTTGGGCGTGTAGGCTATGTCCTCGGGCACACCGACGCGCTCGGCAGCCAGCTCCAGCGGGGCCAGCGCACCGCGGGTGGGGGCGCTGGGGTTCGGCGCGTAGGGCGCAGGGTAGTTGGCTCGCTGGCGGGCGTTCTTCTCGACCAGATCGATTTCCGGGGCGCGGGCGCAGACCTCAGCGAGCTTTTTCTGGTAGCATTCGGCAAAGTGCGCCAGGTATTCCTCATTGTCGGGCAGGATGGCGTAGGCCGTACCGCCGCAGCGGCCAAACAGCCGCATCGTGTCAAAGTAGCCCAGGGCAATGTTCCGCGCCGCGCGGGCCGGTGCAAAGTCCAGCGTCGGGCCTAAGTTCCAATGGCTGCGCACAATGCGGGTGGGCAGGCCGGTGGTGTTGGGCTTTACGATGCCGATGCCGTCCACATCGACGCCCAGCAGTTCCGCCGCGCCCATCTTGGCAGCCAGGTCCAGCGGCATATTGTCGCGCCAGCCGCCGTCAATGTACTTCACGCCGTCGATTTCCCGCGGGCGCAGGGCAGGGAAGCAGGCGCTGGACGCCAGCATATAGTCTTTCAGCTGGCCCAGGGGGATATCCTCAATGGGGCACTGCACGCTGCGCAGGCTGCCCAGTTCGGTCATGACAAGGCCAAAGTGGATGGGGGATGTGCGCACGGCATCCTCGTCGATGAGGCGGTCAATGGTCTCGGTCAGCGGTTCCACGTTCAGCCCGCCGCTGCGGATGATATCCAGGAAGAAAGGGCGCAGTTCGTCCGGCTTGAGCGTTTCGGGAATTTCCAGCACGTCATGAATCTCCAGTCCGCGCCACAGATCCTCGGCCTCCTGAATTTTGCCCATTGTGAAAAGACAGCCGTTCAGCGTACCGACGCTGGCACCGGTGATGATATCGGGCGTCCAGTCCAGCGCCTGCAAGGCACGCCAGACGCCGATCTGGTAGCTGCCCTTGGCCCCGCCGCCAGCCAGCACCAGGGCGCGTTTTCCGGTATGTTCCATCTTGTTTTTCCCTCCCGGTCATGGTTTTTCCTCATTATAGCATCTTCTGTGCAAAGTTGCCATAGCAAACCGCGTCACAATCTGCGGTTTTTGTATGGAATTTTTGTGTTTTGCCAGGGGTTGCAACGGAAGGGGAAAAGGAGTAAACTGAAAAGTAAGTTCGTAGGGGAAGGATTTATCCCTCCCGGCTCGTTTGCCGCTGCTGCGGCGCCAAACCACGGCAGAGATGCAGGGGCCGCATATATGCGGCCCGCAAGTTTCCCATTATCGGCCCTCTGCCGGAAAGCCGCGGGCGGCATATATGCCGCCCCTACATGGCAGCGCTGTTTTTTCGGGCATCTACCCGCCAAGTCCCCGGGAGGGATAAATCCCTCCCCTACAAAACAAGAGGAGCAAATTTCTATGTCTACCAAACCCATCTTAGTTGTCATGGCTGCCGGAATGGGCAGCCGCTACGGCGGATTGAAGCAGATCGACCCGGTCGGGCCGTCGGGCGAGGCCATCCTGGATTACAGCCTGTACGATGCCCGCCGCGCCGGGTTCAAGACCGTCGTGTTCATCATCAAGCATGAGATCGAGCAGGCCTTCAAGGAGGCCGTCGGTGCCCGCGCCCTGCGCGCCGGGTTCGAGGTCCGCTATGCCTACCAGCAGCTGGACAAACTGCCCGCCGGCTTCACCGTGCCGGAAGGCCGCGTCAAGCCCTGGGGCACGGCCCACGCCATCCTGGTGGCCGAGGAAGCCATCGGCGACGCGCCGTTCGCGGTCATCAACGCCGACGACTACTACGGTCCGCAGGGCTTTAAGCTCATCTATGACTACTTGAGCACCCACGCCGACGGCGACCGCTACGCCTGGGCCATGGTGGGCTTTCTGCTGGGCAACACGGTCAGCGCCAACGGCAGCGTCAGCCGCGGCGTCTGCGTGACCGATGCCGGCCACAATCTGGTCAGCGTGACCGAGCGCACCTGCATCGCCCCCTACGACGGCGGCATCCATTACAGCGAGGACGGCGGCAGCACCTGGACCGACCTGCCTGCCGACAGCGTTGTATCAATGAACCTGTGGGGCTTCACCCCCGCCTATGTGCAGGAGGCCAAGGCCGGGTTTGCGGCGTTTTTGAAGGAAAGCCTTCCTGTCAACCCGATGAAGTGCGAATATTACCTGCCCACCGTCGTGACCGGCGCATTGGAGCGCGGTGAGGCGGACGTCCACGTCCTGACCAGCGCCGACAAATGGCACGGCATAACCTACCGCGAGGATAAACCCGAGCTGGTAGCCGCGCTGAAAAAGATGAGCGAGGACGGGCTGTACCCGGTGGATAAATTGTTCTAAAATGACACAAAAATGCGGCCTCCCGCGCGGAGACCGCATTTTTGTGTTGCAGGGGCGGGATAAATTTTCCCCCACGGCATTATCCCTTTCCCCCAAACGAGCCTTTGCGCTTCAGCACCGTATACATCACCAGGCAAACGATAACCGACAGCAGCGAGCCGCAGGCCGTCGCCAGGCCCATGGGCAGCAGGTTGTCCGGGAAGAGCTTCGACGTCAGGTACGCCCCCGGCACGCGAACGAGCACGATGGACAAAATGTTATGGATGAACGACAGCTCGCTGCGGCCATAGGCACAGAAATACCCGCTGAAACTGAAATGCACCCCGGCAAAGAAGCAGTCGAAAATATACCCGCGCAGATACCACGCGCCCGCCGCAATGACGGCGGCGTCGGCGGTGAACAGCCCCACGACATTCGGCGCGATGAACTGCACCAGCACGGCCGCCACCGCACCAAAGCCCAGCGTAATGCCGATGCCGTACCGCAGCGTAGCCGATGCACGGTCGTGGCGGCCTGCGCCGACTTCCTGTGCGCCCAGCGCCGACACGGTGGAGAGCATCGACGACGGCACCAGGAACACAAAGCTGATGAACTTTTCCACCACGCCCACAGCAGCTGCGTCCGTCAGGCCGCGCCGGTTGGCAATGACGGTAATGATCAAAAACGAAATCTGGATCAAGCCATCCTGCATGGCCACCGGTACGCCGACGCGCAGGATGCGCCCGATGATGGCACGCCGGGGGCGGAAGTCGCTTTTCTGCAGCTGCACGCCGTCCAGCCCGCGCTTTAAGATTGCCGCCAGCGAGACCACGACGCTGATGGCCTGGGACAGCGTTGTGCCCAGCGCCGCGCCCCCAGGCCCCATGCCCAGCGCCCCCATAAAGACGAGGTCGAGCACGATGTTGGCCGCGCAGGCCACCGCGATAAAGTACATCGGGCTTTTAGAGTCTCCCAGCCCGCGGTAGATGGCCGCAATGATGTTGTACGCCGTGATGCAGGGGATGCCGATAAAACAGATGGTCAGGTACGCCCGGGTGCCCGCAACGGCCTCGGCCGGGGTGGACATGATGGCCGTGATGGGTCCCACCAGCCCCGCCAGCAGCGCCGCCAGCGCCGCCGAGAGCACCAGAAACAGCACTGCGCCGTTGCCGATGGTGCTGCCCGCGCGGCGGTTTTCGCCCGCACCGACGGCGTGGCCGATGCCCACCGTGATACCCATAGCCAGCCCCACCAGCATGACCGTGACCATGTGCATGACCTGGCTGCCGATGGACACCGCCGTCGTGCCCGCCACACCGTCAAATTGGCCGATGATGAGCAGGTCCGCCATGCCGTAAAGCGTCTGCAAAAAGTAGGAGAGCAGGTACGGCAGCGAGAACCGCAGTACATTTTTTAGTACGCTCTCCCTGGCAAAGGTGTTTTGCATAGGGGATCATCCTCTTTTCCGATTTAAAGTGCTAATATAGTAAAACGCATTCGGGGCCGCTTGTCAAGGCGGGGCAGAGCCGGGCGGCATCACATTTCCGGCAAAAAGCGGCGCAAAAATCCAGGAATATTTTACAAATTGCAGTGTTGTATTTGCCCGCCGCGTCGGGTATAATAGAATCAGCAAATCATCCATTTCTGTATGCGTTTCCAAAACTCGCGCATCTGTGCAGTTTTTATGTAAAGGAGAACCCATTATGATGAAGAAATCTACCTTCGGTGCCGTTCTGGCCTTCCTGTTTGCCGCTGCCGGTGCGCTGACCGCCGCCGCGCTGTACCTGTACCACCGCGAGAAGGAGCTGGACGAGTACGAGCGCCTGCTGTTCAGCGACGATTACGATGATTTTGACGACGAGGACGACGAGGACACCACCACCTACGAGAAGATCCCCGACGCACCGACGGAGGAGTAATTTCCTTCCCGCGCAAAACACCTTCCGGCCGGGCGCTGGCGGCGTCCGGTCTTTTGGCAATGGAGAATATGAATTATGCGTAAACTGCTGCTTTGGCTGGTGATGGTCGCCGTGATGGTTGCCGCGATCCTGGGCGGAACAGCGGCATTCCTGTACAGCCGCACCGGCGAGGACGCCCTCCCGCAGGAGCCTGTGCAATTCGGCGATATCACGCTGGAATCCAACGGCTGGGACTGGGCTGTCCCGGTGCTGGGTGACAAAGTCACAAAAACATACGAAAGCCCCACAAATTTGACCGTGCAGAAGCTGGGCACTTTCACCGATACCATCCCCCAGCTGACGCTGCCCGCATGGGTCACATCGGCCACGGTGCAGATTACCGCGCCCGACGGCACAGCCTGGAGCGGCGATAAATCCAGCTGCAACACCTATACCTATGCCCAGAACGGTGATTATCAGATCATCGTAACGGCTTACCACAACGACGCCGACGCCCCCGGCGACCCGGCGGGCTGGTACGCCTACCGCGCCGGGTTCACGATGGCCATGAACCCCAAAGTGACCCTGAGCACCGAGCGTGCGGCCCAGGGCAGCATCGTTGCCATCCAGCTGTCCGGCATTCTGGACGGCGAGCCCAGCGTCGAAAGCGACCTGGGCACGGTCTGGTTCCGCAAGACGTCCAGCGGGTACATGGGCTACCTGCCCGTGACCTACAACGCCGAGGGCGGTGACCACACGCTGCACCTGACCTGCGGCACGCTGGAAAAAGATATCGCCCTCACCGTGACCCGCACGATGTACGATACCCAGGCTGTCCCTGCCGAGGAGGACGTGGGCGGCGGCGAGGAATTCCGCAATGCCATCTGGCCGCTGTACACCACCGGCAGTTCTGCCAAGCTGTGGAACGGTCGCTTTGAGGCCCCCAGCGCGGGCGCTGTCACGATGGAATACGGCACGACCCAGATGGTGGACGGCCAGCGCAGCGGCCAGGCCACCGGCCTGACCTACGACGCCCCAGACGGCGAGACCGTCACCGCGCCCCAGGCGGGCAACGTGGTCTTTGCGGGCACGCTGACCCTGACCGGCGGCACGGTGGTCATCGATCACGGCTGCGGCGTCAAGAGCTACCTCTACGGCCTGGAAACCGTGGATGTGGAGCGCGGGCAGTCGGTTTCCACCGGCGACCCGCTGGGCACTGCCGGGACGACCCACAATTTAATTTATGAGCTGCGCATTGGCAGCAAATCCACCGACCCGCAGATCGCCCTGAACGGCAACAGTGGTCTGCAATTCAGAGAGTCGGAATAAATATTATACGGCGGGCCCCACACGAAGGGCAAACGACCACCCGCCCAAAAGCTGCGGGGCGTCGAGGATACCGCCCCCTACATCCTAGGGAATCGAGTTATTAGAAGAGTGGGAGAAACCATGGAAGAAGAGAAGAACACCGCGGCTGCCGTGGATTGGGAGGAAGCACCCAACCCGAAGCACCGCAAACGCAGCCGCAAAAAGGAACCGGCCGCCAATGCCCCCAGGCCCGCCGAGACGGCTGCCCTTGCGGCTGACTCGGCCCCGGCTGCCGAACCTGACACGGCATCCGATACCCCCGAGCAGCCCGAACCCGCCGAACCGGCGGAGACCCCCGCTGCCCCGGAGACCGTAGGGCGGGATGTCCCCATTCCGCCGCAGCCTGCCGACGCCCCGGCGGAAGAAGCTGCACCTGCGGATGCCCCCGAAGATACGCCCGAGGCATCTGCGAAGTCTGCCGATCCAGCCGAAGCCGAATCCGCCCCTGCTGAACCGGACGATGCTCCCACCGAAGAAGAATCTGCCAGCGTCCCAGACGCTGACGATGCTCCTGCCGACGAGAACGTGAGCGGTGACACCCCCGCCGACGAGGCCAAGGACACCCCTGCGGACGACATTGACCCCGACGACACCCCCGAAGAAAAAGCGCGTGCTGCCACCATTTCCCGCACGGCGCAGCTCTCGATTTCCCAGATCATGGCCGGGTTGGAGGAGAACATTCCCGACGTCCCGGCAGAGGAAAACGCAGCCCCCGCGCCGGACGCTGACGACACCACCGACGAGGACGACGAACCCGACGACACCATCCCGCAAAAGCTGGGCCGCGCCGGGTTCGGCATGATCAAATGGTTGCTGCTGGTCATCATCTTTGTGCTCATCATCGCAGGGGCGGGCGTAGCGTGGCTCTACCGCAGCGCCACGCCCGATATGCTCCCCACCATCAAGGCAACCTTCGACGGACAGGAGATAAGCCCCACGGCGTACAGCTGGCACGTCCCGGTTGTGGGCAACCTGTTTAAGCGCACCTACGCCGAAACCTTGAGTTCCGCACCCTATGTGCTGGACACGCCGGTCTCCGGCGCGTCGCCCGATGTGGTCGTCACTCCGTCCGCCCACACGGCCACGCTGACTGTCACCGATGCCGACAAGAACATCCTGTACGACGGCGGCGTCACCGGCTTCCGCAGCTATCTGTTTGAAGAAAACGGCACCTACGACGCCAAGCTCGTCGTCAAGGTCGATGGAAGCTCGTCCGACCGCGATTCCAGCGTCACCGGTACCGAGACCTGGCAGTTCCAGTTCACGGTCAACATCAAGCCCACCATGCAGCTCTGCACGCCGTCCGTGCAACAGGGCAGCGTGGCGGCGGTGCGCGTCGGCCCGACGCTGAGCGGCGAAGCCCCCGCCATCAAAACAGCCTTGCAGACCCCCGGCTTTGTCCAGGCTGCCAACGGCTGGATCTGCTATCTGCCCATTCCCTGGAACGAGAGCACCGGCAACGTGACCCTGACCGTCACCGCCGACGGCTACACCGAGGATATGACGCTGTCCATCCGCGCGGCGTCCTACACCTATAAGGATTACAGCAAAACGTCCCAGATGATCTCGCCCTACATCGGCGAGAGTGACGCCCCCGCCGCCGTCACCAAGGTGCTTTCCACCACGGATGACAGCATCGAGTGGGCCGTGGGCGGTTTTGTGCAGCCGTTCCTGGATTCCTTCGATACACCGCTGATTTACGGCATGACCGAGTACGCAGGCCGCGCCCGCAGCGAACGCAGCACCAACTACGGCTACGGTGGCCGCACCGCGACAAATGTCGTCATCAAGCCGAAGAAGTCCAACGATTCGATGATCGTGCCCGCCAGCGGCCGCGTGCTGCTGGCCGAGGACCTGGGCGGCATCTACGGCAATACCGTCGTTATCGAGCACGGCGCCGGCCTCAAGAGCATCTTCTACGGCCTGGGTGCGCTGAACGTCAAGGCTGGCGAGAACGTCAAGCAAGGCCAGCTTTTGGGCGTTTGCAGTAAAACCGTCGTCGCCGAAATGCGCATCGGCACCGTACCCATCAACCCGCTGCTTGTCTGGCGCGGGCAATGCGATGGGCTGAAGAATTATTGATATTGTATAACGGCACCCGCTGAAAACGGCGGGTGCTGTTTTTTTGTTGTACAAGGCTTCCCCCGAGGAGAGAAGGCTTAGGCAATTCACACCTCCCGCCGCCCCGGCATACTATATCCCAAAACCAACCGAGGTGAGCGCTTATGCCGAAAACATTTTGCGTGGTGGGGCACGATGCCCGCCAGCAGGCGGCGGCGCGTGTGCTGCGCCGTGCAGGCTACGGCGTGACCGCAGCCGACAATGCCGCCGCAGCCGATTACATCTTATTGCCCATGTCCCAGGGCCGCGTCAGCGACGAAGTTGCCCGCGCCTTGCAGGGGGCCGGGCAGGGCACATGGATTTTTGCGGGCCGTCCCGGTATGCCGGTGCGCACCGCCGTGCGGCAGGCCAATCTGCCGCTGGTGGATTACTTCCTGCGGCCCGAACTGGAATCTCTGAACGCCGTGCCCACCGCCGAAGGCTGCCTGGAACTGCTGCTGCGCCTGCGCCAGCGCACGATTTGGGAGAGTGACTTTCTTGTGCTGGGCTATGGCCGGGTAGGCCGCGCCGTGGCCCGGCGGCTGGGACTTCTGGGCGGGCGCGTCACTGTGGCTGCCCGCAGTGCCGAGCAGCGCGCCAACGCCCGGTGTGCGGGCTGCCGCGCCGCGCCGCTGACCGCCCTGCCCGGGCTGCTGCCGGAGTTTGACGCCGTCATCAACACGATCCCCGCGCCGGTGCTGCCCCGGACACTGCTGCAAAAACTGCCGGGCGGGGCGCTGATCATCGATCTTGCCAGCCTGCCGGGCGGCACCGATTTTGCCGCCGCCGAGGAACTGGGTCTGCACGCTGAGCACGCCCTGGCCCTGCCGGGCCGCTGTGCGCCCCAAACAGCCGGGGCACTGATTGCGCAGACCGTTCTGACAATTTTAGAGGAACGCGGCGAATACGCGGAAAGGAGCACCCCATGACCACTCAACCGAAACGCACGGTTGCCTTTGCGCTGTGCGGCAGCTTTTGCAGCTTTTCCGCCGTGCTGCCCCAGGTGCGGCTGCTGGCCGCGCGGGGGTGGGATGTCCTACCCATTTTAAGCGCCAGCGCTGCCGGGCAGGACACCCGCTTCGGCACGGCCGCCACCCTGCGGCAGACCTTGTACGAAGTCACCGGCCACAAACCGCTGACCACCTTGCAGGGCGTCGAGCCGCTGGGCCCGCAGAAATTGGCCGACGCCCTCGTCATTGCCCCGGCCACCGGCACAACGATGGCCCTGCTGGCGGCAGGGATCAGTTCGACCCCGGTCACACTGGCCGCCAAGAGCCTTTTGCGCGGCGGGCGGCCCATCGTCATCGCACCGTCCACGAACGATGGGCTTTCGGGCAGTGCTCCGGCGCTGGGCCAGCTTTTGCAGCGGCGGCACTACTATTTTGTGCCCTTCGGCCAGGACGACAGCTACAAAAAGCCGTGCAGCTTAAAGAGCGATTTTACCCTTCTGCCAGACACCCTGGAAGCCGCCCTGCGCGGCGTGCAGATACAGCCGATGCTGTTGTAATATGTGGCCGGGCAGGCGGCATATAACAAGGTAGAACACATTCAGGGAGGCCCGCTCATGCAGACGATCACGATTCACGGCAGGCAGCCCCTGCACGGCAGCATCCGCCCGGCGGCGGCCAAAAACAGCGCCCTGCCGCTGCTGGCGGCGTCACTGCTCTGCGGCGGGCCGTGCCGTCTGCGCGGCGTGCCCGCCCTGGCCGATGTGGACACCAGCCTGGCCCTTTTGCAGGCTGTGGGGGCCGACGCGCAGCGCTGCGGCGCGGATATCTGCACCCGCCCCGCCGATGCTCTCTGCGGCGAGATTCCCGACTACCTGGCCGGGGCCATGCGCAGCTCGGTGTTCTATTTGGCGCCGCTGCTCTGCCGGGCGGGGTATGTGCGGCTGCCCCTGCCGGGCGGCTGCCGCCTGGGGCCGCGTCCTGTGGATATCCACCTGGCCGGGTTGGCCGCCATGGGGGCCGAGGTAGAACTAGAAGGCATCGCCGTGACGCTGCGGCGCAAAGGGCCGCTGCATGGGGTGGATTTCACGCTGCGGCTGCCCAGCGTCGGTGCTACAATGACACTGCTGATGGCCGCCTGCTGCGCCCAGGGCCGTACTGTGCTGCGAGGCGCGGCGCGGGAGCCGGAAATCGGCGATATGATTGCCTTTCTGTGCGCCTGCGGGGCTGACATTTCCGGCTACGGCACGTCAATTTTGACGGTGCAGGGCGGGCGGCCCCTGGGCGGGGCGGTGCACGCCCCGCTGCCCGACCGCATTGCCGCCGCCACCTACGCCGCCGCGCTGGCGGCCGCGGGCGGAGACATACGCATTACCAGCTGTAACCCAGCCCTGTACGGCGCATTTCTGCAATTTTTGGCGCAGACCGGCGTGCAGATTGAGAACGGACCGGACTGGGCCGGACTGGCCCGCAACCCCGCCGTGCCGCTGCGGGGCGGGGTGCAGCTTTGTGCCGACGCCTGGCCCGCCTTTGCCACCGACACCGCGCCCCTGGCAGCCGCCGTACTGCTGGCGGCAGAAGGGAAGAGCGAAATTTTTGACCGCCTGTTCCCCAACCGCTTTGCCTGCGCCGCCGGTTTTGCCGCTATGGGCGCGGAGGTAACGGCCAAAGGGCGGCGGCTGATGATTGCAGGCGGGTCACGGCTGCGCGGTGCCGCCGTGACCGCCCCCGACCTGCGCGGCGGGGCCGCCCTGCTGGTGGCCGCCCTCGGCGCAGACGGCACGACCACCCTGCGCGACCCGGGGCATATCCGCAGGGGGTATGCCGATTTGCCGGGGGAGATAAGGCGACTGGGGGCGGAAATTGGATAAGAGATAAGAGAAAAAAGAGCAGCGTATGCCGTATCCCTACCACTTTTTTTATGAATTTGCCCTTGGGGTATTGAAATTGTCTGTAAAATTTGATATTCTAATAATCAGTTATATGTAAAAAATCGCGGATCAGTGTGCCCATATGCGGGCAAAACCCATAGGATCCGGTTAAACAACTTCACTTTTAGGGGGATACACTCATGGCATTCGTTCTCGATGAAGAAATGCAAAATGTAACCAATATCAAGGTTATCGGCGTAGGTGGCGGCGGCGGCAACGCCGTCAACCGTATGGTGGAGGCAGGTCTGTCTGGTGTCGAGTTCGTTGCGATGAACACTGACCAGCAGGCCCTGCTCAACTCCAAGGCCACCCAGAAGGTTCAGCTTGGTGCCAAGCTGACCAAGGGCCGCGGCGCCGGTGCTGACCCGGAGATTGGCCAGCGCGCTGCCGAGGAGAGCAAGGACGAGATCACCAACTCCCTGAAGGGTGCACAGATGGTCTTTATCACCGCCGGTATGGGCGGCGGCACCGGCACGGGCGCTGCCCCTGTCGTGGCTGAGACGGCCCATGACCTGGGCATCCTGACCGTCGGCATCGTCACCAAGCCCTTCGCCTTTGAGGGCAAGCGCAAGATGGCCCAGGCCGAGCAGGGCATCGCTTCCCTGATGATGCACGTCGACTCTCTGATCGTCATTCCCAACGAGCGCCTGAAGCTCATCAGCCAGGAGAAGATTACCCTGATGAACGCCTTTGAGGCCGCTGACAACGTGCTGCGCCAGGGCGTCGAGAGCATTTCCAGCCTGATCAACATCCCGGCCTTCATCAACCTGGACTTTGCTGACGTGCGCTCCATCATGAAGGACGCCGGCTTCGCCCACATGGGCGTCGGCGTCGCCAAGGGTGCCGGCAAGGCCGAGAACGCCGCCAAGGCTGCCATTTCCAGCCCGCTGCTGGAGACCAGCATTGCCGGTGCGCGCGGCGTCATCATCAACATCACGTCCAGCCCGGATATCGGCCTGGAGGATGTCGAGACCGCTGCCAGCATGATCACCCAGAGCGCACATCCCGATGCCAACATCATTTGGGGTACTGCGTTCGACGAGCGCCTGAGCGACGAGATGAGCATTACCGTTGTCGCCACCGGCTTCGAGAGCACGCCCGAGGTGGACGAGCCCATCCAGGCCCATGTGGACGCCAAGCGCGCCGCTGCCACCCAGCCCGCTGCGCAGCAGCCGGTCCAGCAGTCCGACGCTCCGGCCCGCCCGGTGCAGCCTGCCCAGCAGCAGATCAACCCGGTTATGCCCAACCCCATCTTCACCCAGTCCTTTAGTACCGGCATGGATACTCCCGTGGCCGCCCAGCCCGCTGCCCCCGCCGAGGAAGAGGATGACGGCGATTACTTTGACGACCTGCTCAGCATCTTGAACAAGCGTTCCTGATAAATTTTGCTGCGAGAGGATGTAAAAAGCCATGCCGTCTGAACCGATGAACATTCAGGAACAGGGTTTCCGTTCCAGCTTGTTCGGCTTTGATAAAAATGATGTGCTGGCTTACATGAACGCCCTGGCAAACGAGGCCCAGCAGCACGAACTGGAATATAACCGACAGTTGCAGCAGATGCAGTCCAAGTTGGACGACCTGCGCAATGAGCGCAGTGCCGGCGACAGCCGCATTGAAGCCCTGAAAGCCGAATTGGCCGCCGCCACCCAGCGTGCCGACGCCGCCGAGGCCAAGCGCCGCGAAGCGGACGAGCAGCTGGAGACCATCAAGAAAAAGACCGCGTCGTTCCAGTCCACCCAGCGCGAAAACCAGAAGAACGCCAACATCTGGCAGCTGAAATGCCACGACTTGCAGCAGCAGGTGGACGAGCTGCAAAAGCAGCTGGCTTCGGCCCGGCAGCTGAACACTACCGCTGCCCCCGCTACGCCCACGTCCGATTTGGTGCGGGAAGCCAAGCTGGAAGCCGGTAAGATTCTGGCCGACGCCCGCCTGTATGCGGACAGCGCCGAAAAAGAACTGAAGCAGCAGGCCGATTTGCAGAAAAGCCGCATGGCCGAGAACGCCCGCAGCATTGCGTCGGGCGTCATGCTTGTGCGGGAGCGCCTGGCCCGCGTGGACGAGCGTTTGAGCGCTGCCACGCTGGATCTGGACGGCCTGACCCAGGCCATCTACCAGGCACTGGATCAGACCGAGGCCGAGCTGAAAGAGCTGGGCACCGATATGCGCAGCTTTGCCCAGGGCACCCCGGAGACGGATATCCCCGTCAGTGCCCCACGCCCGGCTGCCAAGGCTGCCGCCCCGGCAGGGGACAAGCCCGCCGAGCGCCTGCGCGTGAAGGCAAAGGCCCAACCGGTGCAGCATAAGCCCGCTGCCCCCGCCCCGGTTCACCGCCTGCGCAACACCCGGCGGCCTGTGTCGCAGCTGTTGCAGGATCAGATTGATCGGCTGAATGGGGACGATCAGTAAATAAAGTACATGACCACCTGGCATAAAGCCAGGTGGTTTTTGCTGTAAGAGCCTCCCGTTTGTTCACAAACCCTTCTTAATTTGTTGAATTTTCCTTCACGACTTTGACACATTTGCCGGATATACTATAAGTGTTCTCCGGGAAGGGAGCAGGGACCCGGCCCCCCAGAACAGGACCCCAAGTTTTTCATCCATACTCCTCTTTTCTTTTGACGCGAAAGCGGTGCGGATCGTCTCCGCACCGCTTTCGTGTTTTTTTGTACAAATTTTCGCATTTGACAACGTTTTTTCGGCGCCGCGCCCCTTGCCGAATGCCGCCGAAACCTGTATAATATAAGCTGATATTGTATCGCCATGGGGCAGACCCGGCCTACGGTATCCCGCAGACACTCATACCCGCAGGAGGCAAAATCCTATGAGAGTTGGTCTGGACATTGGTTCCACCACGATTAAATGTGTCGTGCTGAACGACGCCGATCAAATCATCTATTCTACCTACGAACGTCATTTCAGCCATATTTTAGAGAAGGGCAAAGCCCTTTTGGAAAAGGTCGCGGCAGAGTACCTGCCCGACGGCCGCGCATATTTGGCTATCTCCGGCTCGGCCGGCATGGGCCTGGCCGACAGCTGTAAGGTGCCCTTTGTGCAGGAGGTTTTCGCCACCCGCGTGGCAGCCAACCGCCTGGCCCCCGGCACCGACTGCATCATTGAACTGGGCGGCGAGGACGCAAAAATCCTGTTCCTGACCAACGGCACCGAGGTCCGCATGAACGGCAGCTGTGCCGGCGGCACCGGCGCGTTCATCGACCAGATGGCTACCCTGCTGAAGATGGGTGCCGACGAGATGGACAAGGCCGCCCAGGGCGCGACCCGCACCTACACCATCGCCAGCCGCTGCGGCGTGTTTGCCAAAAGCGACATCCAGCCCCTCATCAACCAAGGTGCGCAGGCGGGCGACATCGCGGCGTCCATCTATCAGGCCGTCGTCAACCAGACCATTGCGGGCCTGGCCCAGGGCCGCCCCATCAAGGGCAACATTCTGTACCTCGGCGGTCCGCTGACTTTCGCCAAGACCCTGCGCGAGAGCTTTGACCGCACGCTGGGCGTCACCGGCACTCTGCCGGAGAACAGCCTTCTCTTCGTCGCCATGGGCGCTGCGTTCTACGCCGACGAGGAATCCGATTTGCGCGAGGTTGCCAAGCGCCTGGACGATTACAGTGCCACGGCCACCTACGTCAGCCTGCCGCCGCTGTTTGCCAATAAGCAGGCGTACGAGGAATTCCACGCCCGCCACCTGAAAGCCACCGTGCCCTGCCTGCCCTTTGGTGCAGACTGTGGGCCGGTACATATCGGCATTGACTCCGGCTCCACCACCATCAAGCTGGTGGTCATCGACAACGACGCCAACATTCTGTTCGAGAGCTACCGTCCGAACCTGGGCAACCCCATCCCGCTGGTCAAAGAGACGCTGCTCAAACTCTATCAGGAGCACCCGGGCCTGCAAATTGCCAGCGTGACCACCACCGGCTACGGCGAGGAACTCGTCAAGAATGCGTTCCACTGTGACCGCGGACTGGTTGAGACGGTGGCCCACTTCACCGCCGCCAAGCACTTTTTGCCCGATGTCGATTTCATCATCGACATCGGCGGCCAGGACATGAAGTGCTTCAAGATCGAGGATGGTGCCATCAGCAACATCTTCCTGAACGAGGCCTGTTCCTCCGGCTGCGGCAGCTTTTTACAGACGTTTGCCCAGGCGCTGGGCTACGATGTCAAGGAGTTCGCCGCGCTGGGCCTGTTTGCCGACAAACCGGTCGATTTGGGTTCCCGCTGCACTGTGTTCATGAACTCGTCTGTCAAGCAAGCGCAAAAGGACGGTGCATCGATTGAAAATATCAGCGCCGGATTGTCGATTTCCGTCGTCAAGAATGCGCTGTACAAGGTCATCCGCGCGTCCAGCCCGGAAGAGCTGGGCCGCAACATCGTCGTGCAGGGCGGTACTTTCTATAATGAAGCTGTCCTCCGCGCCTTTGAAAAAGAGATGGGCGTCAACGTCATCCGCCCCGACATTGCGGGCCTGATGGGCGCTTACGGCGCAGCCTTGTACGGCAAGAGCCGCGCGGGCGAGAACGCCCACAGCACCGTCCTGACCGAGGCCGAGCTGGAAGCGTTCAGCCAGAAGGTCAACACCGTGCAGTGCAACGGCTGCGGCAACCACTGCCAGCTGACCGTCAACGTTTTTGCCGATGGCAAGCGGTTTATCTCCGGCAACCGGTGCGATAAACCCGTGACCGGCAAGGCCAACAATGAGGATCTGGACCTCTACGCCTACAAGCTGAAGCTGCTGGACGACTACCGCAAGGCAGCCGCCCCGGCCAGCCCCCGCGCCAAAATCGGCATCCCGCTCTGCCTGAATATGTACGAGCTGCTGCCGTTCTGGCACACACTGTTCACCAAGTTGGGCTTTGAGGTCGTCGTCAGCCCCTTCTCCAACCGCAAGCTGTACCAGAGCGGCCAGGCGACCATACCCAGCGACACGGCCTGCTTCCCGGCCAAGCTGACCCACGGCCACATCCGCTGGCTGTGTGAGCAGGGCGTGGATGCGATTTTCTACCCCTGCATGAGCTATAACCTGGACGAGCACCTGGGTGACAACCATTATAACTGCCCGGTCGTCGCCTATTACCCCGAGGTTTTGGAGGGCAACTGTCCCGAGCTGAACGCGACGAAGTTCATCTACGACTACTTCAACCTCGAGCGCCGCAAGGATTTCTACAAGAAATTCCAGCAGGCGCTGGACAAATATTTCCCGGGGCTGGACAAAAAGGCCGTGCATGAGGCCATCGATGCGGCTTACGACGAGTACGCCCGCCATATGCAGCAGCTGCGCGACAAGGGTACCGAGATCATCGCCGCTGCCCGCAAGGAAGGCAAGCATATCGTCGTGCTGGCGGGCCGCCCCTACCACGTTGACCCCGAGGTCAACCACGGCATCAACCAGCTTATTATCCGCCAGGGCGCGGCCGTCGTCAGTGAGGATTCCGTCAGCTGGCACGAGCAGAAGTTCCAAACCGCCGTGCTGAACCAGTGGACCTACCACAGCCGCCTGTATGCCGCCGCCAAGTACTGCACCGAACAGCCCGACATGGATCTGGTGCAGCTGGTGTCCTTCGGCTGCGGCCTGGACGCCGTGACCACCGACGAGACCCGCGAGATTTTGCAGGCGGGCGGCAAGCTGTACACCCAGCTGAAGATCGACGAGATCACGAACCTGGGCGCGGTGAACATCCGCCTGCGCAGCCTGTTTGCAGCACTGGAAGAACGGAAAGAAGACCATAAGTAAGAGGCAACCCATGGAATACATGACTCCCAATTTTACCAAGGATATGGTAAAGACCCATAAAATCCTGATTCCCAACATGGCGGTCACCCAGTTCCGGCTCATGCAGGCGGCGCTGGCCAGCGAGGGCTACCAGACCGAGGTGCTGGGCAACTGCGGCAGCGAGGTCGCCCAGCTGGGCCTGAAATACGTCCATAACGACACCTGTTACCCGGCGCTGCTGGTCATCGGTCAGTTCTTGGACGCGCTGAACAGCGGCAAGTACGACCTGGATCACACGGCGCTGCTCATCACCCAGACCGGCGGCGGCTGCCGCGCGTCAAACTACATCAAGCTGCTGCGCAAGGCCCTCGTCAAGGCGGGCTACGGCAATATCCCGGTCGCGTCGCTGAACTTCTCCGGTCTGGAAAAGGGCAGCGGCCTGCCGCTGACTGTGCCGCTGCTGCGCAAAGTCATTGCATCGATTTTCTACGGTGATATGCTGGTGGCCCTGCGCAGCCAGACCCACGCCTATGAGGATCACAAGGGCGACGCCGACGCCATGACCGAAAAGTGGATCGCCACCATCCAGAGCTGGATTCGCGGCGACAGGAACTACTCCGCCCACGATATGAAACGCCGCTTCTACGACATCGCGAAGGACTACGCCACCATCCCCATCACCCGCGTACCGAAGGTCAAGGTCGGCGTTGTCGGCGAAATTTACGTCAAGTATTCGCCGCTGGGCAATAACGATTTGGAAAAATTTCTTGAGAGCCAGGACTGCGAGGTCAACCTGCCCGGTCTGATGGGCTTTGTAGAGTACTGCGTGGCCAACTACAAGCTGGACATCGACCTGTACGGCGGCAACAAGCTGGTCGCAGGCGGCGCGGATGCGTTCCTGAGCTGGCTGGACAGCATCGGCTGCGCCAGCTACGACGCCATGCGCAAGTACGGCTTCTACGCGCCCGGCTCCTTCCGCGAGCTGATGAAAAAACCAGAGGGTATTATCTCTCTGGGTGCCAAGATGGGCGAGGGCTGGCTGCTGACCGCCGAGATGATCGAGTTGGTCGAGGGCGGCTATGGCAACATCGTCTGTGCCCAGCCCTTCGGCTGCCTGCCCAACCACATCGTGGGCAAGGGCATGATCAACAAGATCCGCGCCCTGCACCCCGATGCGAACATCACGCCGGTAGACTACGACCCCAGCGCGACCCGCGTCAACCAGGAGAACCGCATCAAACTGATGCTGGCCGTGGCCCGCGAAAAGCTGGAACAGCCCGCCGCAGCCCCCGCGCCCCTGACCGCCGAACAGCTGGCAGGTGGTGCGCCCCAGGTGGAAACCACGGTGCAGTGACCAGGCACAGAAAAAAGTTGAAAAAATCCAAACTTTTTTCAAAAACCCCTTGCAATTTGCATTGGCATCTGCTATAATAATCTGCGTCGCCAAGTGGTGACGCAATATGCGCGGTTAGCTCAGCTGGTAGAGCATCTGCTTGACGTGCAGGAGGTCACAGGTTCGAGTCCTGTACCGCGCACTCTAAAAGACACATGGAATCGTTAAGATTCATGTGTCTTTTTCTTTTGGTACACACTCACTTTCACTGTGCACATAAATACAAACATCGGCAGGCCGTCCGCTTGCCGATGTTTTGATGGAAACATACGAAAAATATGGGCTGTAATGGCATTTTACTGCTTGCTGCCCGTTTACAGCTCGTCCACCTGTCTCAGCTCCACCTTGCGGCGGTCGAGGGTCAGCAGGCCCTCGCGCTGCATCTGGGAGAGGGCATTGCTCAGGGCGCTGCGGTCAACGCCCAGGTGGTCGGCCAGCTGCTGACGGTCAAAGGGCAGGTTGAACTGCATACTGCCGCTGCGCCGCGCCAGCACTGAAAAATACGCCGTGATGCGCCCGCGTATCGTCTTGGGAGCCGTGTACAGGCTGCGCTGGGCCAGCCCCAGGTTTTTGCGGGCAGCAATACGCAGCAGGTTTTGGGTCATCTTCCAGCGCCACGGTTCGCAGCCGCACCGCAATAGTTGATCGGTGTCCAAAAGCAGCACCTCGCCGCTTTCGGCTGCCACCACGCTGACCAGCAGCGGTTCCTCGGGCAGGCAGGCGTAAGTCTCGGCAAACAGATCGCCCGGCCCAGCCTGACCCAACAGCGTTTTGCTGCCCCAGACGTCCAGATGCTCCATATGCACGCGGCCCGCCAGTACCACGCCCAATGGCGGCGCGGTGCAGCCGGCCTCCAACAGGACTTCGCCCTTGGCAAAGGGGCGGCGGCGCATCCGCAGGGCCTCTATGGCCGCGGCGGCCTCCGTCTCGGTCAGGCCGCGGAACAGCGGCACATCGGGCAGTTTGCAGCTTTCCATTTTTTGCACCTCGTATGTTGTTACTACAACAGATTCTTTTCTGCCATTGTAGTAAAATAGCAGCATAAAGTCAAGGAGGCTGACTATGAAACGACAGATCATTCATATCGACCAGGAAAAATGCAACGGCTGCGGGGCCTGCGCCGCCGCCTGCCACGAAGGCGCTATTGCAATGGTCGGGGGCAAGGCCACACTGATGCGCGACGATTACTGCGACGGCATGGGCGACTGCCTGCCCCACTGTCCGACCGGGGCCATCACGTTTGAGCAGCGCGAGGCTGCGCCCTACAACGAGGCCGCCGTCCAGGCCGCCAAGGCACACAAGGCCGCCCACGCGCCCCACAGCTGCCCCGGCAGTGCCCCCAAAACAATGCACGTCTGCCCGGGCAGCATGGCCAAGGCCCTGCACCCCGCCGACGCGGCAGGGGAGAGCACCGCCCCCACGATGGCCCCAAGCCAGCTGCGCCAGTGGCCGGTACAGATCAGGCTGGTGCCCATCAACGCGCCCTACTTTGCCGGTGCCAAGCTGCTGATTGCCGCCGACTGCACGGCCTACGCCTACGCCGCGTTCCACGAACGGTTCATCCGCGGGCACATCACGCTGGTGGGTTGCCCCAAGCTGGACGATGTGGATTACAGCGAAAAGCTGACCGCCATCATCCGCAACAACGATATTAAGGAAGTCACCATCGTGCGGATGGAAGTGCCCTGCTGCGGCGGGCTGGAAAACGCCGCCAAGCGTGCGTTGCAGGCGTCCGGCAAGTTCATTCCATGGCAGGTCGTGACGATTTCCACCGATGGGCGCATTCTGGACTGAAAAAGTTGAATTTTTTTGCCAAAAGGGCTTGCAATTTGTAAAGCAATCTGCTATACTAATATGCGTCGCCAACAGGCGGCGCAACTATGCGCGGTTAGCTCAGCTGGTAGAGCATCTGCTTGACGTGCAGGAGGTCACAGGTTCGAGTCCTGTACCGCGCACTCTAAAAATCCCCACCGATTTACGGTGGGGATTTTTCTTTTAGAGTGCAATTACGGCGGGTGAACTCTTCGAGTCCCGCCATTATAAACGCCCGGCTGCAAGGTGCAGCCGGGCATTTTTTTGAACAAAAATCCAATTTTTAAAACAGATGTTCCTATTCTGGCGGCTAGGTATCTGCTACCATAGAGGTACGGTAGCGGCGCGGGGTCAGGCCGGTCTGGCGGCGGAACACACGGTAAAAATAGTTATAGTCCGAAAACCCGGTCAGGCGGCTGATCTCCACGTTGGACAGGGACGTTGTGGCCAGCAGTTCCATGGCCCGCTGCACCCGCAGCCGGGTGATCTGCTCATTGATGCCGCAGCCGTAGGTCTGGCGGGAGAGATAATACAGCCCGGTGCGGCTCAAGGACAGCGCCCGGCAGATCTTTTCGCTGGTCAGTTCCTCTGCCAGGTGGTCGCTCAGATATTGGCCCAGCCGTGCCTCGCTGCTGCCGGGGTTCAGCCGCGCCAAACCCTGTTGGTACAGCGCGGACGCCGCCAGCGCCAGCAGGTCCGATGCCGATTTCAGCGTCGGGTAGGGAGTGCGGGGCAGGGCATCGTAGGCGCTGTGCAGTGCCGCTTCGTCGATGCCGTAGGGTGCGCAGCGCTCCTTGGCCACGGCCCACTCGGCCGCCTCGTCCGCGCCTTGCACGATATGGCTTAGCAGCAGAAATCCCACCGCCGCGCCGTCTATCAAAATCGGCGTGATGACCTCGATCAGCCCGGCGTGGCAGGTGTAGATGACCGTCTCTTTCCGCCGCGTGGCGTTGCGGCAGGCGTTTTGGTCGCACAGATGGCAGCCGATGACCCCTTCCGGCACGCCGCGCACCAGCTTGCAGTAGGCAGGCAGCTCCGGCGGGTAAGAGAGGATATCCATGCCGTAGGTGTCAAACACCACGGTGCGCAGCCCGGTCAGGCGGTGGAAATCCTGCAACAAAACCAGCATTTCTTCCTTATTGAAAACCGTTCCCATAGGTCGCCCCCTTCATTTTGAACATCCAGACAGTTTCATCATAGAAAACAAAGCTCCACTTGTCAAGGAGGAAATCCATGCTTACCTTACGAAATTGTACCCTCGGCATTGAGTTCGGCTCCACCCGCATTAAAGCGGTGCTGGTGGACGATGCCTGCAAGCCGGTCGCTCAGGGTGACTTTACCTGGGAGAATCGGCTGGAAAACGGTGTCTGGACCTACCCGCTGGACGAAGTCTGGCGTGGTGTGCAGGCCGCCTACGCCGCCCTAGCCGCTGATGTGCAGGCCCGGTACGGCCAGCCGCTGACCACGGTGGGCTGCATCGGCATTTCGGCCATGATGCACGGCTATCTGCCTTTTGACGCGGCGGGCAATCTGCTCGTGCCGTTCCGCACCTGGCGCAACACGATGACTGGCCAAGCGGCGGAAGCGCTGACCGCGGCGTTCGGGTTCAACATCCCCCAGCGGTGGAGCGTAGCGCACCTGTACCAGGCCATGCTGAACCGCGAGCCGCACCTGACGCAGCTGGATTTCTTCACAACGCTGGCCGGGTATGTACACTGGCAGCTGACCGGGCGCAAGGTGCTGGGCGTTGGCGACGCCAGCGGTATGTTCCCGATTGACAGCGCCACCGGCGGGTATAACGCTGCCATGCTGGAAAAATTCAACGCGTTGGCGGCAAAGCAGGGCTATCCTATGGACCTTGCCAGTCTGCTGCCCACCGTTTTGCCCGCAGGTGAGGACGCGGGCACGCTGACCGCCGAGGGCGCGAAGCTGCTGGACCCCACCGGCGTTTTGCAGCCCGGCGTGCCGTTCTGCCCACCCGAAGGCGACGCAGGCACCGGCATGGCCGCCACGAACAGTGTGGCCCCGCGCGCCGGAAATGTCAGCGCAGGCACGAGTATTTTTGCCATGGTCGTGCTGGAAAAGCCACTTTCCAAGGTCTACCCGGAAATCGACATGGTCACGACCCCCGACGGTGCGGCGGTGGCCATGGTTCACTGCAACAACTGCACCAGCGACCTGAACGCCTGGGTCGATCTGCTGGCCGAGAGCGCGGCGCTCTGCGGGGCTGGCATCGACAAGGGCGCGTTGTTCACCCGGCTGTTCAACGAGTCTTTGAAGGGTGCGCCTGACTGCGGCGGCGTGGTGCCCATCAACTATATCTCCGGTGAGAGCGTGACCCACTTTGATGCGGGCCTGCCGCTGCTGCTGCGCCGCCCAAACAGTGATTTTACGCTGGCGAACTTTATGCGGGCCAATATCTATTCGGCCTTTGCCACGCTGGCGTTGGGGCTAAACATTTTGAAGCAGGAGCACGTGGCGTTGGATACGCTGCTGGGCCACGGCGGCATTTTCAAAACGCCGGGTGTGGCGCAGCGGTATTTGGCCGCTGCGGCAGGCGCGCCCGTCACCTGCATGGAGACCGCAGGCGAGGGCGGCCCTTACGGCATGGCGCTGTTGGCGGCCTACCGCCTGTACCGCAGGGCAGGGGAGACGCTGGCGGCGTATCTGAACCGCTGCGTGTTCGCTGATGCCAGAAGCGTAACGCTGGCCCCGGATGCCGACGATACGGATGGGTTCGCGAAGTTCCTGACCGAATATAAAAATGCGCTGAACGCCGAGCGGGCGGTGGTGTCCTGAAAAATTTTCCCGCCGTAGGGGCCGGGCATGCCCGGCCCGGTCGTGTAAGGCAAGTGTGCGCTTCCGGGAAAGTTGCGGGCCGGACATATCCGGCCCCTACCGAGTACTGCAGGCACTGGTTATTTAAAAGAAGGAGGAAACTTTTATGTTGCATACCTATGAATTTTGGTTCGTCGTGGGCAGTCAGTTTTTGTACGGCCCTGAAGTCCTCGAGACCGTCGCCGCCCGCGCGGCGGAGATGGCCGATAAGCTGAACGCCTCCGGCAATCTGCCCTGCAAAATCGTCTACAAAGTTACCGCCAAGACCAACGCCGAAATCTCCGACGTGGTGCGCGAGGCCAACTACGACAAGCACTGCGCGGGCATCATCACCTGGTGCCACACCTTCAGCCCCAGCAAAATGTGGATCAACGGCTTTGCCAACCTGCAAAAGCCCTACTGCCACTTTGCCACCCAGTACAACCGCGAGATCCCCAATGAAGAGATCGACATGGACTTCATGAATCTGAACCAGGCCGCCCACGGCGACCGCGAGCACGGCTTTATCGCCGCCCGCCTGCGGATGCCCCGCAAGGTCATTGCGGGCTACTGGCAGGACGAGGACGTGCAGAAGCGCCTGGGCGATTGGATGCGTGCCGCCGTGGGTGTGGCGGTCTCGAGAGAATTGAAGGTCATGCGTTTCGGCGACAATATGCGCGAGGTCGCTGTGACCGAGGGCGACAAGGTCGAAGTGCAGGCAAAGCTCGGCTGGCAGGTCAACACTTGGCCCGTGGGACAGCTGGTGGACACGATGAACGCCGTGACCGATGCGGAAATTGACGCCCTGATGGATGAATACCGCGCCGCCTACGATTTTGCCAGCGAGGACACGGACTTTATCGAGACCGTGCGCTACCAGGCCCGCGAGGAAATCGCCATGAAGAAAATGCTGGACGCCGAAGGGTGCAAGGCATTTTCCAATACTTTCCAGGATTTGTACGGTATGCGCCAGCTGCCGGGCATCGCCAGCCAGCATCTGATGGCCCAGGGCTATGGCTACGGCGGCGAAGGGGACTGGAAAGTTGCCGCAATGACTGCTATAATAAAGGCAATGGCCGAGGGCAAGACCGGCGGCACCGCCTTTATGGAGGATTACACCTACAACCTCGTGCCCGGGGCCATGTACAGCCTGGGTGCCCATATGCTGGAAGTCTGCCCGTCCGTGGCCGCCGCCAGGCCCCGCGTGGAGGTTCACCCCCTGGGCATCGGCGACCGTGAGCCGCCTGCCCGCCTGGTGTTTGAGGGCCATGAGGGTGACGCCATCGTCGTGAGCCTCATCGACATGGGCGGCCGCCTGCGGCTGATTTGCCAGGACATCCACTGCGTCAAGCCGATTCTACCCATGCCCAACCTGCCGGTGGCCCGCGTCATGTGGCAGGCTATGCCTGATCTGACCACCGGGCTGGAATGCTGGATCACGGCGGGCGGCGCACACCACACGACACTGACCTACGATGTGACCGCCGACCAGATGAAGGACTGGGCCAACATGATGGGTATTGAATTTGTCCATATCACAAAAGATACCACGGTGGAAAGTCTGGAACAGCAGCTGTTCTTGAACGATTTAGCGTGGAAATTGAAAGGATAACCTATGCTGGAAGCATTAAAACAGCAAGTTTATGAAGCCAATATGGAACTGCCCCGCAGGAGCCTTGTGACCTACACCTGGGGGAATGTCTCGGGCATTGACCGGGAGCGCGGCCTGTTCGTCATCAAGCCCTCCGGCGTTGAATATGACGAGCTTACGTCGGAAATGCTCGTTGTCATGGACCTGGACGGCAACAAGGTCGAGGGCGATCTGAACCCCAGCAGCGACACGAAAACGCATTTGGAACTGTACAAAGCTTTCCCGCAGCTGGGCGGCATCGTACACACCCATTCCACCCACGCGGTGGCCTTTGCCCAGGCGCGGCGCGACCTGCCCGCCTTTGGCACGACCCATGCTGACTACTTTTACGGCCCGGTGCCCTGCACGCGGGAGCTGACGCCGGAGGAAATCGACGAGGACTACGAGAAGAACACCGGCAAGGTCATCATCGAGACGTTTACAGAGCGCGGCATCGACCCGGTACACGTGCCCGGCGTGCTCTGCGCCAGCCATGGGCCGTTCACCTGGGGCAAGGATGCGGCCCAAGCCGTCTATCACGCGGTTGTGCTGGAAGAAGTGGCAAAGATGGCGATCCTGACCCTGACCATCGACCCCAACGCCCATCCCGCACCGCAGCACGTGTTGGACAAGCATTTTATGCGCAAGCATGGGCCAAATGCCTATTATGGGCAGAAATAAGGAGGCTTGTCTTATGAAATTCTACATTGATACCGCCAATGTGGACGAGATTCGCAAGGCCAACGACATGGGCATTATCGCCGGTGTCACCACCAACCCGAGCCTGATTGCCAAGGAGGGCCGCGACTACGCCGAGACGCTGAAGGAGATTGCCACCATCGTGGACGGCCCCATCTCCGGCGAGGTCAAGGCTACCACCACCGACGCCGAAGGCATGATCGCCGAGGGCCGCGCCATCTACGCGCTGGACCCGAAGCACATGGTGGTAAAAATCCCCCTGACTGCCGAGGGGTTAAAGGCCATCAAGGTGCTGTCCGCCGAGGGCATCCCCACCAACTGCACGCTGATTTTCAGTGCCAACCAGGCATTGCTGGCCGCCCGCGCGGGGGCAGCTTACGTCAGCCCCTTCCTGGGTCGTCTTGACGATATCGGCCAGCCGGGCATCGAGCTGGTGGAGACGATCCACGATATGTTCCTCAACTATCCCGATATCGAGACCCAGATCATTGCCGCCAGCGTGCGCAACCCCATCCATGTGACGGACTGCGCCCTGGCCGGGGCGGACATTGCCACGGTGCCCTACAAAGTTATCGAGCAGATGCTCCACCACCCGCTGACGGATGCCGGCATTGAGAAGTTCAAGGCCGACTACACCAAGGTGTTCGGCGCGTAAAACACGCTGCCTTCTCCGCGCCCTGTGCCATTGTTCGGCACAGGGCGCTTTTCTTTGTGCGACGCTTGACGAATCCGCGCTGGTACGATATACTAAATATTTACGGCTCTGGCCGCAATGTGTGTATAAAAGGAGGGAGAACCGCCGTGATTTTCGGCAAGTATATCAACCGCTACTACCTCAAGCACGCGCCTGTACTGCTTTTGGGTATTCTGTCGCTGCTGACGGTGGATTATATCCAGCTTCTCATCCCGGAGCTGTACCGGCTGGTCATCAACGGTGTAAACTTGGGGCAGGTGGTGGTGGACGGCCAGACGATGGCCTTCACCAAAGAAGTGCTGTTCCAACACATCTGCCTGCCCATGATCTACATTGTGGTGCTCATGGTCATCGGGCGCTTTCTGTGGCGCGTTTGTTTCTTCGGCTCGGCGGTCCGGGTGGCGGCCGACCTGCGGGAGCAGATGTTTGACCACAGCCGCCAGCTGTCCCAGCAGTATTACCAGATCAACAAAGTGGGCAACCTGATGAGCCTGTATACCAACGACCTGGACACCATTCAAGAGTGCTTCGGCGACGGCATCCTCATGTTCTTTGATGCGTCGGTGCTGGGCATTCTGGCGCTGGTCAAAATGTGGCGCATGGACATCAAACTCACGCTGCTGGCCCTGATCCCGGCGGCGGTCATGTTCGCCATTGGCACCGTGATGAGCCAGGTCATGACCAAGCGTTGGGAGGAACGCCAGCAGGCATTTTCCGACCTATCGGACTTTGCGCAGGAAAATTTCTCCGGCATTGCGGTCATCAAGGCGTTTGTCAAAGAGCTGAAAGAGCTGATGGCGTTCCGCAAGTTAAACAAGGAAAACGAGGAAATCAACGTTACCTATACAAAAATTGCCACACTGTTGGAGGTCCTCGTCACCCTGTTTGTTGAATCGGTCATCTGCGTTATCCTCGGTTACGGCGGCTGGCTCGTCTACCGGGGCCAGTTCAACGCGGGCCAGCTGGTGGAGTACATCGGCTACTTTGAGGCCATCGTCTGGCCCATCATGGCGATTTCGATGCTGATTGAAAAGACCGCCCGCGGCAAAGCATCGCTGAACCGCATTACCGAGCTGCTGGACGCGCCCATCGATGTGGCCGACCGTGACGGCGTGGCCGATTTGAAAAATCCCCGCGGCGGCATCGAGTTTCGCCATCTGAACTTCCGCTACCCGGACGGCGAGTACGATGTTTTGAAGGATATTTCCTTTACCATCACACCGGGGGAGAGCGTCGGCATCGTGGGCAAGACCGGCGCGGGCAAAACCGCGCTGGTAGATCTGCTGCTGCGCACCTACAATGTGCCCGACGGCACGCTGTTTGTGGATGGGCAGGACGTGAACACCGTGTCCATCCATTCGGTGCGCAACGCCTGCGCCTATGTGCCGCAGGATAACTTCCTGTTCTCGGACACGATTGCCCACAACATCGGCTTCGGCGTGGACGACGCCAGCCGGGAGGACATTGACCGCGCCGCCGCGCTGGCCGATGTGCGGGACAACATCGTGGACTTTAAAGATGGCTACGAAACCGTCCTCGGCGAGCGCGGCGTGACCGTTTCCGGCGGGCAGAAGCAGCGCATTTCGATTGCCCGGGCACTGCTGAAAAACGCGCCGATTTTGATTCTGGACGACTCGGTCTCGGCAGTCGATACCCGCACCGAGCGCATCATCCTCGACAACCTGAAAACGAGCCGCGCGGGCAAGACCACCCTGCTGATTGCCCACCGTATTTCCACGGTGGAGCAGCTGGACAAAATCATCTTTATCGAGGACGGCAGGGTGGAGGCCGTAGGCCCGCACGACGAATTGTACCGTACCTGCAACGAATACCGCCGCATGGTAGACCTGCAAAAGCTGGAAGATGAAGTGGGAGGTGACGGCAATGACTAACCTGAATCCGCTGCTTCTCGTCGGGGGCGTCATCGGCACGGTCACGGCCATTTTGATTTTTGCCTACGCCCTTGTCAAGGGCAAAAAGGAGACGATGGGCTTTGAGCGCACGATGAAGGACGGCGAAATCCTGCGCCGCCTGGCCGGGTACGCCAAGCCTTACTGGGCAAAATTTGTCGTTGTGCTGTTCCTGATGCTGTTCTCGATTGCCTACGACATTATCTCGCCCCTCATCGTCGGTGCGCTGGAAGAACTGGTGGCCGGGGAGTTTGCGCTGCCGCGCCTCTTTGCGGGCGTGGCCGTCTATGCGGGCGTGCTGGTGTTTTCGATGGCAAGCACCTACTTCCAGGCCGTCATTTTGCAGCGCGTCGGCCAGCGCATTATCTCCGACCTGCGCGAAGATCTGTTCACCCACATTGAGTCGCTGGCCCACGAGCAGCTGAACGAAATCCCGGTCGGCAAACTCGTCACCCGCGTGACCAACGACACGAACGCTATCTCGATGATGTTCACGAACCTGCTGGTCACACTGGCCAAGAACATCTTCGTCATCCTCGGCATTCTCATCGCCATGCTGTCCCTCAACTATGAGCTGACGCTGATGGTGCTGTGCTTTGTGCCGTTCATCGTGATTTTCACGGTGATTTTCCGCAAATTCTCCCGCCGCGCCTACCGCAAGGTCAAGGACGCGACGACGGATATCAACACCTACCTGTCGGAGAATCTTTCCGGCATCAAGGTCACGCAGATTTTCGGCCGCGAGGATGAAAAAATGGCGGAGTTCCGCGAGAAAAGCCAGCGGCTTGCCAAGGCCAACCAGGAGCAGATTTTTGTTTTCGGCGTGTTCCGGCCGCTGGTGTATATGCTGTACATCTGCTCGATCCTGTGCCTGTTTTACCTGGGCGGCATGGGCCACCTGACCGACGTGACGTTTTTGGGGCAGACGATTTCCGGCGGCACTATCGTTACCTTTTATATGTATATCTCCAAGTTCTTCACCCCCATCCAGAATCTGGCCGAGCAGTTCAACTGGCTGCAATCGGCGCTAGCCTCGTCGGAGAAGGTGTTTTCCATCATGGACATTCAACCCAAGATGGTGGACGCACCCGACGCCGTTGAGTTGGACGAGGTGAAGGGCGACATTGAGTTCCGCGACGTCTGGTTCAGCTACATCCCCGGCGAGTGGGTCTTGCAGGGCGTGTCGTTCCATGTGAGCCCCCGGGAGACGGTGGCCTTTGTCGGCTCCACCGGCTCGGGCAAGAGCACGATTTTGTCGCTGATCTGCCGCAACTATGAGTTCCAGAAGGGCGAGATTTTAATTGACGGCATCGACATCCGCAAAATCAAAATTTCGTCGCTGCGCCGCCACTTCGGCCAGATGCTGCAGGATGTGTTCCTCTTCTCGGGCACGATCCGCAGCAATATCGTCCTACGGGAAGAAGGCATCCCCGACGAGGAGATCATGCAGGTCTGCCGTTATGTCAACGCCGACAAGTTCATTGACAAGCTGAATCACGGCCTCGACGAGGAGGTCCGCGAGCGCGGCAACAATTTCTCGGCTGGTCAGCGGCAGCTGCTGAGCTTTGCGCGGACCATCATCCACAAACCCAGCGTCATGATATTGGACGAAGCCACGGCGAATATCGACACCGAGACCGAGCTGTTGATTCAGGATAGCTTGGAAAAAATGCGTTCTGTCGGCACGATGCTGATCGTGGCGCACCGGCTTTCCACCATCCAGCACGCGGACAATATCATTGTATTGTCCCACGGCAAGATTCTGGAGCAGGGCAGCCACCAGGCGCTGCTGGCAAAGCATGGGCGGTATTACCAGCTGTATACGCTGCAATATCATAAGGAGCAAATGAAGGGGTAAGCAGTAAAGCCCCCGCCTTTGCCTTGAGCTGGTGGCTGAGTGGGTTAAGCTGCGACGCCATGCACGGCGTCGGCAATTTTGCCATCATGCTGGTGCTGTACCGCCCGCTGCGGAAAGCGCTGAGGGCGGCGAAAAGGCAGATTGGGTGGTAGCTCTTTGCCTTCCCCCTTGGGGGGAAGGTGGCCCCGCAGGGCCGGATGAGGGGCGCGTGTGCCACAGTAACCCATGAAGAGGCAATATCGGTAAGCCGCCCTTCATCAGTCCGCGCTGCGGACAGCTTCCCCAAAGGGGAAGCCTTTTTTATTTGCAGGCAGTGGACGTACCCCCGATTTTATGCTATACTATATCAGTTATAGTGGGGAGGTATAGGACCATGCGCGTTTTAGGCATCGACCCTGGGTATGCTATTGTGGGCTGGGGCGTTGTGGAATACATCGGCAACCGCTTTGCCCCCATCGGGTACGGCGCGGTCATCACCGAAAAAGACACGCCCTTTGAACAGCGGCTCGTCGAAATTTACGAGGGTGTGCTGGATATCTGCAAGCGCTACCAGCCCGAAGCCCTCTCTATCGAAAAGCTGTACTACCAGCACAACCAGACCACCGTCATCGGCGTGGCTGAGGCCCGCGGCGTCATTCTGCTGGCGGCTGCCCAGTGCGGCGTGCCGATCTATGAGTACACCCCCATGCAGGTCAAGCAGGCTATCACCGGGTATGGCAAGGCTGTGAAAAAGCAGATTCAGGAAATGACCCGCATGATGCTCCATCTGGAAACCATCCCCAAGCCCGACGACACTGCCGACGCCCTGGGCATGGCGATTGCCCACTGCCATTGCAGCCGCAGCCGCCTGATGGGCACACCTGTGCGGTAACAAATCCCCCCTATAGAAGAAGGATCAACCATGATTTACTGTCTGACTGGAAAAATCATTAAAAAATCGCTGGATTCCGTCGTCATAAGCTGCGCCGGGGTCGGCTATTTTGTCCAGATACCCGCCACCACCGGCGAAGCCCTGCCCTCCGCCGGGCAGGAGGGCACCGTTTACACCATCATGAACGTGACCGAGAATGACGTCTCGCTTTACGGCTTTGCCACCGAGGAACAGCGCGACTGCTTCAAGATGCTGACCGGCGTCACCGGCGTCGGCCCCAAGGCCGGGCTGTCGATTTTGTCCATCATGACGCCGGAAAAAGTCGCCCTCGCGGCGTCCAGCGGCGACCACAAGGCCTTCACCAAGGCATCCGGCGTCGGGCCGAAGCTGGCCCAGCGCATCGCCCTGGAGCTGAAAGACAAGGTTGGCAAGGGGCTGGCTGCCGGTACCGGCTTCTCCGGCAATATTGCGACCCCCGCGCCCTCCAGCGCCCCGGCCCAGGCCGTGGCCGCCCTCGTCAGCCTGGGCTACTCGGCCAGCGACGCCGCTGCCGCTGTGGCCCGCGTGGACGAAACGCTCTCCGTGCAGGAGATCATCACCATTGCGCTGCGCAGCCTGTCGCGCGTGTAACAGAAGGGGAGTGCCGAATTGAACCAGGAATATACCGTTGACCCCAGCCGCCTCGTCAGCCCCGATATGAGCGCCGCCGACGCCGAGGAAATCAGCCTGCGCCCGAAAACGTTGGACGATTACGTCGGCCAGGAGAAGGCCAAGGGCAACCTGAAAGTCTACCTGCGGGCGGCGCAGCAGCGCGGCGAGCCGATGGACCACATCCTGCTCTACGGCCCGCCGGGTCTGGGCAAAACCACGCTGGCCGGCATCGTGGCACAGGAGATGGGCGTGCAGATCCGCATTACCTCCGGCCCCGCCATCGAGAAGCCCGGCGACCTGGCAGCCCTGCTGACGAACCTGCAGGAGGGCGACATTCTCTTCATCGACGAGATTCACCGCCTGTCCCGCCAGGTTGAGGAAGTTTTGTACCCGGCGCTGGAAGATTTCGCGCTGGATATCATGATTGGCAAAGGCCCGAGCGCACAAAGCATCCGTATCAACCTGCCGCGCTTTACGCTGGTGGGTGCCACGACCCGCGCGGGCCAGCTGACAGGGCCCTTGCGTGACCGCTTCGGCATCCTGCTCAAGCTCGAGCTGTACAGCCCGAAGGAGCTTGGCCGTATCATCATGCGCAGCGCCGGCATCCTGGGCGTGCCCATCACCGAGGAAGGCGCACTGGAACTGGCCCGCTGCGCCCGCGGCACGCCGCGCATCGCCAACCGCATGCTCAAGCGTGCCCGCGACTTTGCCACCGTGCAGGGCGACGGCACCATCGACGGGGAGACCGCCATCGCCGCCCGCAAATGGATGGACATTGACGAGTTGGGCCTGGACGAGCTGGACCGCAGCCTGCTCCGCGCCATCATCGAAATGTACAACGGCGGACCGGTTGGCCTGGATACCCTGGCCGCCGTGCTGGGCGAGGAGAGCGTCACGCTCTACGATGTCTGCGAACCCTACCTGATGCAGATGGGCATGCTGACCCGCACCCCGCGCGGCCGCTGCGTGACCCGCCTTGCCTACGAACACCTGCATATGGCCGTGCCCAAGCGCTTCGACGAAGAGGACAGCGGCCAGACGAGTATGTTTTAACCTGTTGAATAGATAAAGGAGATTTGCTTATGCGCCCTGCTGATACCTGGCGGGATTATGAGCTGCTGGATGCCACCAACCACAACCGATTGGAGCGCTGGGGCCAGACCCTGCTCATTCGTCCCGACCCGCAGGTCATCTGGAAAAACGACGAGACCAGCCCGCTGTGGGCCAAGGCCGATGCCGTCTACTACCGCTCCGCCAAGGGCGGCGGCCAGTGGAATTACCACAAAAAGCTGCCCCAGAAATGGCAGATCCATTGGAATGACCTGACCCTCATCGTCAGCCCCACCGGCTTCAAGCACACCGGCGTTTTCCCGGAGCAGGCCGTGAACTGGGCCTGGTACCAGGAAAAGATCAAGGCCGCTGGCCGCCCTATCCGTGTGCTGAACCTCTTCGGCTACACGGGCGGTGCGACGCTGGCCTGTCTGGCTGCGGGTGCCTCCGTCACCCATGTGGATGCCAGCAAAGGCATGGTGGCCTGGGCGCGTGAGAATGCTGCCGCCAGTAACCTGGCTGACCGCCCCTGCCGCTGGATCGTTGACGACTGCGTCAAGTTCGTACAGCGGGAAATCCGCCGCGGCAGCAGGTACGATGCCGTCATCATGGACCCGCCGAGCTATGGCCGCGGCCCGGGCGGCGAAATCTGGAAGCTGGAGGACAACGTCTACGACCTCATCACCCTGACCGAGCAGGTGCTGAGCGACGACCCGCTGTTTTTCGCCATCAACTCCTACACCGAAGGACTTAGCCCGGCGGTCATGGAGTACATCGTCAAGACGACGCTCTGCCCCATCCAGGGCGGCCACACCCACTGTGATGAGATTGGCCTGCCGGTCTCCGCCACCGGCGGCGTCGTGCCCTGCGGCGCAACGGCTATTTGGGAGAAGTAATTATGCCAAATCAGGAATCGATTTTACAGGCGCAGAACGTACACTTCCGCTATGATCCGGAGCAGCCCAAGTACGCTGTGGACGGCGTGACACTGGACATCCGCCGCGGTGAGTTCGTGGCCGTGCTGGGCGCGAACGGCTGCGGCAAATCCACGCTGGCAAAGCATTTCAACGCGATTCTGCTGCCCGAGGCCGGAACTGTCCTCGTGGAGGGCATGGACACCCGCAACGAGGACCACCTCTACGATGTACGTCAGAAGGTCGGCATGGTGTTCCAGAACCCCGACAACCAGATCGTAGCGACCATCGTTGAAGAGGACGTGGCCTTTGCGCCGGAAAACCTCGGCGTACCGCCGGAGGAGATCCGCACCCGCATCGACGAGGCCATGAAGCTGGCCGGCATCTACGAAAAACGCGATGCTGCGCCGTATAAGTTGAGCGGCGGCCAAAAGCAGCGCGTCGCCATCGCGGGCGTTATCGCCATGCGGCCCGACTGCCTGGTGCTGGATGAGTCCACCGCCATGCTGGATCCCCACGGCCGCGCCCAGGTCATGAAAACCATCCACCAGCTGCGGGCGGCGGGCATCACCATCGTGTCCATCACCCACTATATGGAGGAAGCCGCCCAGGCTGACCGCGTGCTGGTCATGAGCCGGGGCCGCATCGTAATGGAGGGCACGCCCGAGCAGGTGTTCAGCCAGACCGAGAAGCTGCACAGTTACCATCTGGATGTACCCCAGGCCGCCGAACTGCGCGACGAGCTGGTCAAGGCCGGGATCCCGATGCCGGAGAACGTGATTACGCCGGAGGCGTGCGCGGAGGAACTGTTTAAGCTGCTGAAGTAACCCCTGCCTTCCCCCGAGGGGGAAGGTGGCCGAGCGAAGCGAGGTCGGATGGGGGGCGGCCTCACGGAGATATCCCGCTCACGGGCAATATCCGCATACCTGCCCCTCATCAGTCAGCGGGCAAGCCGCTGACTGCTTCCCCCGATGGGGGAAGCCTTTCGTTCAGAAACATCCCACGTATGCCGGAACGGCACCACACCCGGGCTGTATCCGGCGGGAAAGGAATCACTATGTCCGAAATCATTCGTGTAGAAAACTTAAGCTACATCTACAACCTGGGGATGCCCGACGCTACCAAGGCGCTGGACGACGTGTCTTTCACCGTCGAGGAAGGCGATTTTGTCGGCATCATCGGCTCCACCGGCAGCGGCAAGTCTACGCTGATCAGCCATTTCAACGGCCTGAACCGCCCCACGTCGGGCCGCGTCCTTGTGGACGGCAAAGACCTGTGGGAACAGGGCGCTGACCTGCGCAGCTTCCGTTTTCTCGTCGGTCTGGTCATGCAGTACCCTGAGTACCAGCTGTTCGAGGAAACCTGCGCCAAGGATATCGCCTACGGCCCGCGCAACATGGGCCTTGACGAGGCCGAGATCCAGCGCCGTATCAAGGAGGCCGCCGCCTTCGTCGGTTTATCGGATGAGCTGCTGGAAAAAAGCCCCTTCGAGCTTTCGGGTGGGCAGAAGCGCCGCGTTGCGATTGCGGGCGTTATGGCCATGCACCCCCGCGTGCTGGTGCTGGACGAACCCGCCGCGGGCCTGGACCCCGAGGGCCGCGACACGATTTTGAGCCAGATCAAGGACTACCACAAAAAAACCGGCATCACGGTTTTGCTGGTCAGCCACTCGATGGAAGATATTGCCAAGTACGCCAACCGCGTGCTGGTCATGCACCGCGCCAAAATCGCCATGTATGACACGGTAGAAAACGTCTTTGCCCGCGCACAGGAATTGCTGGAGCTGGGGCTGTCTGTGCCGCAGGTCACGCAGATTTTCTTAAAGCTGCGCCAGATGGGGCTTGACATCCCCGCAGACGTCTACACGATACCCTATGCGGTCAAGACCATCCAAAAGGCGCTGGCCGCCAAGCAGGCAGGGGAGGTGCAGTAAATGCTTAAAGATATCACGATCGGTCAGCATTTTCCCGGGCATTCTGTGCTGCACCGCTGCGACCCGCGGTTAAAGCTGGTCGCCACGATTGCCTACATCGTCGTGCTGTTTGTTGCGCCGAATCCGCTGGGGCTGGCGCTGTCCATTGCGCTTTTGGCGGCGCTGTACAAAATCGCGCAGATTCCCGGCAAGATGATTTTGAAGAGCTTAAAGCCCATCGTGCCCATCGTTATTTTTACGGCGGTGCTGAACCTGTTCTTCGTCACGGGGCAGGGGGAGCCGCTGGTACACTTCTGGGTTTTGAACATTTATATTGAGGGTGTCAAGTACGCGATCCTGCTGGCGGTACGCGTCTGCGCACTGATCGCGGGCACGAGCCTGTTGACCTACACGACCAGCCCGATTGTGCTGACCGATGCCATCGAGAGCCTGCTGCGCCCGCTGGCGAAACTGCATTTTCCCGTGCATGAGCTGGCGATGATGATGACGATCGCGCTGCGGTTCATCCCGACTTTGATCGAAGAGACGGAAAAAATCATGAACGCCCAGAAGGCCCGCGGTGCCATGCTGGACAGCGGCACCTTCACCCAGCGCATCAAGGCGCTGGTGCCCATTCTGATTCCGCTGTTCATCTCGGCGTTCCGCCGCGCGGACGAGCTGGCCATGGCTATGGAATGCCGCTGCTACCACGGCGGCGAGGGCCGCACCCGGCTGAAGCAGCTGAAATTCACGAGCGAGGATTTCCGCTGCCTGGTGGTAATCGCGGTGGCGTTGGTAGTCATTGCCTGCACACGGTTGTTTGTGCCGGGGTTGGCGTAAGATTTTGCCGCCCTGTAGGGGCCGGATATGTCCGGCCCGCAGCTTTCCCGCAAGTACCTGCTTTTCTTACACGACCGGGCCGGGCATACCCGGCCCCTACACAGTTCTTACTATGAATTATCTACTCTGGATAAGCTACAAAGGCACCCGCTACGCCGGTTTCCAGGTGCAGCCCAACGCACCGACGGTGTGCGCGGTCTTGCAGGACGCCATGCAGGCGGTGCTGGGCCAGCGGCCCGATGTAAAAGGCTGCTCCCGCACCGATTCCGGCGTCCATGCGCGGCGTTTCGCGCTCAGCTTCTGCTATACTGGCAAGGTGCCCATGGCAAAGCTGGTGCCCGCGCTCAACGCGCATCTGCCGCCGGATATCCGCGCGGTAGACATCCAGCCTGTGCCGGACGACTTCCACGCGCGGTACGCCGCCCACGCCAAGACCTACCACTACTATATTTTAAATGCGCGGGTCGATGACCCCTTCACCTTCGACACCTGTTACCGGGTCGGCCCGCCGCTGGACGTGACCGCCATGCAGGCTGCCGCAAAACAGTTCGTAGGCACGCATGATTTCTCAGCGCTCTGTGCGTCAGGTTCCAGCGCCGCCGCCCACGGCGACACAGTGCGGACAATTACAGATTGTACTGTTATACAAAGTGGCAGCCAAATTGTCATTTCCGTCACGGCGGACGGCTACCTGTATAATATGGTGCGCATCCTGGCGGGCACGCTGGTGGACGCCGGGCTGCACAAGCGCACGCCGGAAAGCATCCCGCCCCTGCTGGAAAGCCGCGACCGCCGCCAGGCCGGGCCGACGCTGCCCGCAAAGGGGCTATTTTTGGAGAAGGTAGAGTATCCGAGGCTGAACGCCGTTTTGTAGGGGCGGCGTCCTCGACGCCCCGCGGGCGCCTATGGAATGCGCCCCCACGGATTCTGTATGCAGGGGCGGGGCGTGCCCCGCCCGCAGCTTTCCCGCAAGCTCCTGCTTGCCCTACAATGCGATACCGTAACGAAAGGAGGCCCGCCCTATGAACAAATCGGAAAAAGAACGGTTGGCGCGGCGGCAGCGGATGCTGGCGCGGGAACAGGGGCAAGCCCCCGAAGCCGGTATCCGCGGCACCAGCGGGGATATTAGCCTGCGCGTGCCTAAGCCGGTGCGGCGCGGTGCGCCCCCGCCCAAAACGCCTGACCCCGCAGCAGGGGAGACCGCCGCGCGGCTCAAGTCCCTGACACCGCTCTACAAGCAGCGGCAGCATCGGCGGCGGGTGTTTTTCGCTGTCGTTATCGCCGCGCTGGCCGTGGCCGTCGTGGTCATGACCGGTACGCTCTCCGCGTCGCTGGCGCTGCTGGGCGATACCATCGACAGCGCCATTTTGTACATCGACCGCACCGACGGCGGCTGGCCCGCCACCACCGGTATCACCGACCCGCTGCAAATCGAGCCGCTGGCCGGGGGCTTTGTGGAGCTGGGGGCCGAGGACGTGCTCGTCTACTCGGCCTACGGATCCAAAATCCTCAGCTTGCAGCCATCCTACGCGCGGCCGGTGCTGGCCGTGGGCGGTACCCGCTTTGCCGTGTACAACCGCGCGGGCAACGAGCTGACCGTGTGCAGCCGCACCCGCACGCTCTACTCCCAGAATTTTGACAGCGGCATCCTGCTCTGCGCCATGTCCAACAATAACTCTCTGGCCGTTGTGACCGAGTCGGGCCGCTACGCCGCCCAGGTACGCATCTATGACCCCTCGATGCGGCAGACGTACAGCTGGGAGATGACCCAGTCCGACGGCACCCCCATCGCGGTGGATTTTGCCCCCGACAGCCGCAAATTTGCCGCCGGGATGCTGGCCGCCCGCGATGGCCAGTTGAGCTGTTCGGTCTATTTTATGAACACCGACGCCGACACCGAAGGTCCGGTCTACACGGCCCAGCAGGGGAGTATGCTGCTGCGGCTGGACTGGCAGAGCGAGAGCCGCGTCATGGCGGTGTTTGACACCTACATTGCCGTGCTGGACCCCCGCACCGGCACCGAGACCGCGCGGTATGATTTTGGCGGTGCCACGCTGCAAAGTGCCGCACCGGGCCGCCGCCAGACCGCGCTGCTGCTGAATGTGCGCGGCGGCAACAGCCTGGTCACGCTGGATGAAAACCTGGCTGCCATGGCGGAAATTCCCGCCCGGCAGGCGTTTGGCGTGTCGGCCACCGACACGGATATCTATTTACTGTGCCCCAACGCTGTGGAGTGCTTCGGCTACGACGGCGTGCAAAAGTGGGTGCAGAGCAGCCTCGATGCCCGCCCTCTGGCCGTGCTGGACGCCGCCCAGACGCTGGTGTTTACCGGGAGCAGGGCCAGCGTGCTGGAGGCACCGAACTAAAAGCCTTCCCCCTTGGGGGAAGCCATTCGCACCCCAAAACATTTACACAGAAAGAAGTACCCATCTATGTCATTTTCTCCCGCTATTCTCTATGATATTCTCTTCCTTATCGTGTTTTCCTTCGCCGCGGTCAAAAGCTGGCAGAAGGGATTTCTTGCCGGGCTGGCTGAGCTGATTGGCGCGGTGCTTGGCGTGGGCATTGCCGTATGGGGCAGCCGCACGCTGGCCCCGGAAATTTACCAGCGCTTCTTCAGCGACGCCATCGCCAACAAGGTGGACCAGGCCGTGGCACAGTCGGGCGGGGACATGGCCGCTGCCGTGCAGGGGCTGGACTTTTTACCGGAAAGCCTGCGCACTGCCGTGGCCGCCGGGCTGCAAACCGCAGGCGACCAGCTGCCGGAAAAAATCACCGCACTGCTGGAGCCGCTTTTCCTGCCGCTGGTGCAGGTCGTTCTGTTCGTGCTGCTCTGCGTCGTGGTACGGTGGGTGTTCGCCCTGCTGGTACGTCTGCTGCGCGGCATCAACGGCGTGCCGCTGGTAGGCGGCGTCAACCGCCTGCTGGGCCTGGCACTGGGCTTGTGCACCGGCGCGCTGGACTGCTGGCTGCTGGCTCTGGTGCTCTGGTTCCTCGTCAGCGTCACCGCGGGCGGGCTGGACTGGCTGAACACCGCCGTATTGCAGCGCAGCGTCGGGTACAGCTTTTTTGGCGCGTTCAATCCGTTTTTAGTCCATTATTAAACATTTTTTGAACAAACCCCGCCAAAACTTGCATTTTGGCAGGGTTTGCTTGATAATAGTAATAAGGTGGTACGGCGGGGTGGTCATGCCCATATGCCGCCGCAGGGCGTCGAGGACGCCCCACAAATTTTCAGCAATCCCACGTGCCCATGCGGCACTTTCCATAGAGGTGAAGTATATGCTTTGTGTTAAATGCCAGAAACGCCCGGCCGTCGTCTTTGTGCAGCGGCTGGAAAACGGCAAGGCCATCCAGGAGGGCTACTGCCTGACCTGCGCGCGTGCTATGCACATCCAGCCGGTGGATGACCTGATGAAACAGTTCGGTATGTCCGACCAGGACCTGGAGAGCATGGAAGAGCGTATGTCCAGCTTTTTGCAGGAGGCCGCCGACTCCGGCATGATGGCCCCCATGATGGGCGGCGATATGACCGACGGCGGCGACGAGAACGCCCCGCAGGACGATTTTGTCCCCGGCGGCAGCCCGGTTTTTCCCTTCGGCTTTGGTGCGCGCCAGCAGAAAACTGACGACGCCAAGGGCAAAAACGGCAAGAAGGACAAGGCTCCCCGCCGCAAGTTCCTGGATACCTACTGCGAGAACTTGACCCAGAAGGCCCGCGACGGCAAAACCGACCGCATCATTGGCCGCGACCGCGAAATTTACCGCACGATCCAAATTCTTTGCCGCCGCCAGAAGAACAACCCCTGCCTCATCGGCGAGGCCGGTGTCGGCAAGACTGCCATTGCCGAGGGCATTGCCCAGCGCATTGCCGAGGGCAAAGTCCCTGCGCGTTTGCAGGACAAGGAGATTTTCCTGCTGGATATGACCTCCCTCGTCGCAGGCACCCAGTTCCGCGGCCAGTTTGAACAGCGCGTCAAGGGCCTTATCAGCGAGGTCAAGGCCGCCGGCAACATCATTTTGTTCATCGATGAGATTCACTCCATCGTGGGTGCCGGTGATTCGGACGGCTCGATGAATGCTGCCAACATCATGAAGCCCGCGCTCTCCCGCGGGCAGATGCAAGTCATCGGCGCGACGACCTTTGCCGAGTACCGCAAATATATCGAGAAAGACTCCGCGCTGGAACGCCGTTTTCAGCCCGTCAAGGTCGAGGAGCCGTCGCTGCTGGACACCATCGAGGTCATCAAGGGCATCCGCGTTTACTACGAGAAGCACCATTGCGTCCGCGTGCCGGATCCCATCGTGACGAGCATCGTCAAGCTGTCCGAGCGGTACATCACCGACCGTTTCCTGCCCGACAAGGCCATTGACCTGTTGGACGAGGCCTGCGCCTGCTGCAACCTGCGCCACCCCGAAATCACCGAACTGATCGAGACGCAGCGCACCGTGGCCGACCTGGAAGCCCGCGAGCACGAGCTGGAAAACCCCGAGCCGCAGAACGGCCAGGACGCCGCCATCGACTACGAGGCGCTGGCCCAGGTCAAGACCGATTTGGCGAAGCAGCGCGAAAAGCTCCCCGCCCTGCAGCTGAAAGTGGCTGAAATTGAAGTCACGATGGACGACGTGGCCCAGGTCATTGAGCTGTGGACCGGTGTGCCTGCCGTGAAGATCAAGGAGACCGAGTACGGCCGCCTGCAAGGGCTGGAAGATGCCCTGAAAGCCCACATCATCGGCCAGGACGAGGCCGTCCATGCCGTGGCCGGGGCCATCAAACGCGCCCGGGCGGACCTGTCCGGCCGCCACCGCCCGGCAAGTTTCATCTTCGTCGGCCCCACCGGCGTCGGCAAAACCGAGCTGGTCAAGCAGCTGGCAAACCAGCTGTTTGACACGGTTGACCCGCTTATCTCTATCGACATGAGCGAGTATATGGAAAAGTACGCGGTGTCCCGCCTGATCGGCTCGCCTCCGGGCTATGTCGGCTACGACGAGGCCGGGCAGCTGACCGAGAAGGTGCGCCGCCATCCGTACAGCGTCGTGCTGTTTGACGAAATCGAAAAAGCGCATCCTGACGTCATGAATATCTTGCTGCAAATTTTGGACGAGGGCAAGATCAACGACGCCCAGGGCCGCACGGTGGACTTTTCCAACACGGTCATCTGCATGACGTCCAACGCAGGCTCCACCGACACAGCCGGGGCAACAGGCTTTGGCAAAAAGGCAGAGGTCGCCAGCGCGGACCGCAGCATGAAGGCGCTGCAGGAGTTCCTGCGCCCCGAGTTCATCGGCCGCGTGGACGAGATCATCACCTTCCACCCACTGAGCGAAGAAAACCTTGAAAAAATCACCGCGCTGATGCTGGACGAGTACAAGCCCGGCCTGGCCGCCCACGGTATCACGCTGCACTACGGCCAGCCCGCGTTGGTGGACATCGTAGCCGAAAGCTCCACCAAGTACGGTGCGCGTGAACTGCGCCGCACCATCCGCAAGACCATCGAGGACCCGGTCTCCGAGGCGCTGGTGGATGGCCGACTGGATGGCCGCGAGGTCACGCTGGAACTGGCCGACCACGACGGTAAGGCCGTTCTGGAAATTTGAGGCCCGCCATGTACAAAAAAATGGCCGCCCTGCTGCTGGCCGTGGCGCTGCTCTGCGGCTGCGCGGCCCAAGTGACGGTGCAGCGCATCCCGGCCGAGCTGCCGAAGGCCGAAAGCCCCGCCGCCACGCCGACGCCGGAACCGACGCCCACCTTTACCGAGGAGCAAAAAAAATACGGCAGCGCGTCCCTATTGAGTGAGCCGACGGTGCTGATCAGTGTCTTTTTGAACGACGCCGCCCACGGCCTGACCTGGGACGAGGCCGACCGCACCGCCGCCGTGCAGCAAACCCGGATGGCCGTGGATTGGATCACAGCCCAAGCCGAAAGCTACGGCGTGATGCCGGATTTAATCTGTGACCGCACCGAGGATGGCAGCAACGCCGCCCTGACCCGCAGCTATCTTGTGCAGTCTGCCATGCGCGGGGGCGAGGATTCCGACGAGAGCACCGCCTTCATTGAGGAAATGGACGCCCTGTGTGAGTCGCTGGCCGCGGACAGCCGCCTGGCGGTCTACGGCACGCGGCACATCGGGTTTCTGTTCTACCTACCCATCAGCGGCACGTCCTTCACAATGGCACACTATGCCGACGACGGCGAGTATTTCTACTACGAGTACAGCTGCCTGTACCGCCACGACGCCTACACCGACGGTGAGCGGGAAAGCCCGGCGACCTACGCCCACGAGATCCTGCACCTGTTCGGAGCACCTGACCTCTACGAGGGCAGCGGCGACCCCTATGTGGACCGCGCATTGATAGACTACGTGGCCGAGACTTACCCCGACGACATCATGGTAAGCACCTACGAGGACGACGGCACGAGCCGGTTTGACGTAATCACGAAGGAGATCAGCCCGCTGACGGCCTACTGCCTGGGCCTGACCGACACCTGCCCGGAGCTGGAACAGTTCCCGCTGCTGACCCAGGTCGAGCCGGGGGTGTTCCGGCGTGAATTGACGGCAGACACATCTGATGAAACCGCCGACGCCTGGCCGGGAGCCGTGGCGGCATAAGGAGGCCCCATGCTGAACGATGATTTTCCGCTGCGGGTCGAGGCGGTCCCCGCCGCCCACACCACCGAATGGCGCGCCGACGACTCCTTTCTGCCTAGCGAGACCGAGGCCTGGCAGCTGATTTTTGTGCGCAGCGGCACCATTGAGGAACGCTGCGACGACCGCCATGTGCTGCTGCGGGCGGGCGGGCTTCTGTTCCACCAGCCCGGCGAGGTGTTCGCCATGACGACGGTGGGGGAGGTCCCGCCCGAGACGCTGCGCATCGATTTTTACTGCACCGGCGCGGCCATGGATCGGTTCCGGGGTGCGATGCTCCATGCCGAGCCCGCCGAGCAGCACGATTTGAACTGGCTGGCCAACGCCGCCAACGAGCTGTTCGACGCCGCGCCCATACCGGGCGGGCGGCCCGTCGTAAAAGAGGAGCTGCCCTTCGGCGCGATGCAGCAGTTCATCATCCACCTGGAAAACCTGTTGATCCTGCTGGCCCGGCGCTGCCGCCGCCTGCGCCGCCCCGTGGCCCGCGTCCGGCGGGAGCGCCGCCAGAATGCCCTGGTGGAGGATGCCCGCGCCTATTTTGTCGAAAACCTGGAACGGGAGTTGAAAGTGGACGAGGTCTGCGAGGCCCTGGGCTGCACCCGGCCCCAGCTGCAGCAGGCCTTCCGCGCCCGGCTGCGCCGCACGGCCATGGAGGAATTTTCCGCCATGCGCATCGAGTATGCGGCCCAGCTGCTGGCACGCGGGGCATCCCCCGGCGAGGTCGCGGCCCAGATGGGCTACTGCTCGGGCGCGTATTTCAGCCAGAAATTCCGCGCAGCCACAGGCCACACACCGTCGGCCTACCGGCGCATCCAGCAGGGGCTGCCCGCTAAGCGGCAAAACAGGCAACAAAAAGATAAAGCAGAATCTAAAACCTCTATTGCAGAATCACCGCAGAAAAAGTAAAATAGTGACAAAGGGCAGGCAGAGCGCCCGCCCACAGGCAACAAAAGCATAAATATAAGGAGACGACTGTTATGGCAATTTTGGTTAGCGGTGGCGCCGGTTACATCGGCAGCCACACCTGTGTGGAACTTCTGGCCGCAGGGTACGACATCGTCGTGGCCGATAACTACTACAACTCCTGCCCCGAGGCCCTGGCCCGCGTCAAGAAGATTGCCGACAAGGACTTCCGCTTTGTCGAGGCCGACATGACCGACAAGGCCGCCGTGGAGAAGATTTTTGCTGAGAACGAGGACATTGACTGCGTCATCCAGTTCGCCGCCTACAAGGCCGTGGGCGAGAGCGTTTCCAAGCCCATCGAGTACTACTCCAACAACCTGGCCTGCACGCTGAACATCCTGGATGTCATGCGCCGCCACAACTGCCACAACATCATCTTCTCTTCCTCTGCCACGGTCTACGGCGACCCCGCCAGCGTGCCCATCCGCGAGGATTTCCCCGTGGGCGGCACCACGAACCCCTACGGCACAACCAAGGTGTTCACCGAGCAGATCCTGACCGACTGCTGCAAGGCGGATCCCGAGTTGAATGTTGCGCTGCTGCGTTACTTCAACCCCATCGGTGCCCATCCGTCCGGCCTGATTGGCGAGGATCCCAACGGCATCCCCAACAACCTGGTGCCTTACATCGCCAAGGTCGCTGTCGGCAAGCTCGAGAAGGTCCATGTCTTTGGCAACGACTACCCGACGCCCGACGGCACCGGCGTGCGTGACTACATCCATGTCGTTGACCTGGCCCGCGGCCATGTGGCAGCCATCAAGAAGCTGGAAGAGAAGCCCGGCCTGTTCATCTGCAACCTGGGCACCGGCCACGGTTACAGCGTGCTGGACGTCATCCACGCCTTCAGCAAGGCCTGCGGCAAAGAGATTCCCTACGTCATCGACCCGCGCCGCCCCGGCGACATTGCCGAGTGCTGGTGCGACCCCAGCAAGGCCAAGCGCGAGCTGGGCTGGGAGGCCCAGTACGGCATTGAGGAAATGTGCGCCCACAGCTGGAACTGGCAGAGCCACAACCCCGATGGGTATAAGACCGCGAAATAAAACTGCATAAAAAAGCCTCCTGATGCTCTTGCATCGGGAGGTTTTTTATGTCATCGCGCAGTAGGGGCCCCGGGCATGCCCGGCCCGGGTGTGTATGGCAAACGGAAGCTTGCGGGAAGACTGCGGGCCGGACATGTCCGGCCCCTACTGCTCCTGCCATATTCTTTTACACATACATTTCCTGACTGCGCGGCGGCAGTTTGGGCACGGCGGGCAGCGGCGCAGCGGCGGCACGCCAAGCGGCAGGGGAGAGCCCCACCTCCCGCTTGAACACGCGGCAGAGGTAGTTTGCGCCGGAAAACCCGGTCAGGCCCGCGATCATATCCAGGTTATACTCATCGCTGAGCAGCAGCGCCTTCACGGCCTCGATGCGCACATTCGTCATGTACTTTCCGGGTGGGATACCGATTTCCTGCTTGAACACCCGCACCAGATGGCTCTTCGTCACGCCGAGCTGCTCGCTCAGTTCCTCCACGCCGTAGAGGGCCATGTAGTTCTGCCGGATGGCCGCCACAGCCTCGGCCACCAGCGGGGGCAGGGGACGGGCCGTCTCGTCAGCCTTGCCCACGGCGCAGAGCAGCGCATAGGCCATCGCCGCCGTGTGGATACCGTGCAGCTGGGCAATCAGCTCGGCCGCGCCGGGGCAGGCCGCGCCGTCAGCCCAACGGGCCGCACCCAACTGTAATAGGTAGGCGTCCGTGCAGTGGCCGGTCAGCCGCACAGCCAGCAGGTGGCAGTCCGTTTGGGGCGTCAGCGTCAGGGGGGCAGGCCCCAGCAGGATATCGCCGCTCTGGCCTGGGCGGTCAAAGCCGTCCAGCAGGCATTCCCCGCGGGAGAGTACCCCCACCCACAGGCCGTTCCCGGCCAGGGTCAGGGGGGTACTGCCGTCCAGTTCGGCGTTCTCGGCAGCATTGCAGTAAATTTCTGGGTCAAATATCAATTTTGGCACCTCGATATCAATAAAATGCTATTTTCAAATAGATTATAACCTGTTATTATAATCATGTCAACAGAAACAGCCCCCTCTACATGGGCTGAATACCACTGAATTTTATGGAGGATGAGCATTATGGCTTCCATTAGCTGCCGTCACGTCAAGAAAGTTTACCCCGGCAATGTTACCGCTGTTCCCGATTTCAGCCTGGAAATCGCGGATAAGGAGTTTATCGTTTTCGTCGGTCCTTCCGGCTGTGGTAAGTCCACCACCCTGCGTATGATCGCTGGCCTGGAGGAGATTTCCGGCGGCGAGATGTACATTGGCGACCGTCTGATCAACGACGTTCCCCCGAAAGACCGCGACATCGCGATGGTCTTCCAGAACTACGCTCTGTACCCGCACATGACCGTTTACAAGAACATGGCTTTCGGTCTGGAGTTGCGCAAGATGCCCAAGGACGAGATCGACAAGCGCGTCCGCGAGGCTGCTAAGATCCTGGAGATTGAGCACCTGCTCGACCGTAAGCCGAAGGCTCTGTCTGGTGGTCAGCGCCAGCGTGTTGCCCTGGGCCGTGCAATGGTCCGTAACCCGGCGGTCTTCCTGCTCGACGAGCCTCTGTCCAACCTGGATGCTAAGCTGCGTACCAGCATGCGTACCGAGATTATCAAGCTGCACAAGAAGCTGGCTACCACCTTCATCTATGTTACCCATGACCAGACCGAGGCCATGACCATGGGCGACCGCATCGTCGTCATGAAGGACGGCATGATCCAGCAGGTCGATACCCCGCAGAACCTGTACGATTATCCCTGCAACATCTTCGTCGCAGGCTTCATCGGCAGCCCCCAGATGAACTTCCTGGACGGCACTTTGAAGAAGAACGGCGACCAGTTCACCGTTGATCTGGCTGGCACCGACATTCCTCTGCCGAAGGAAAAGACCGCTGACGGCAAGCTGGACGCTTACGTTGGCAAGACCTTGAAGGTTGGCATCCGTCCCGAGGATATCAAGGACGATGAGGAATTTCTGGACAAGCATTCCAACAGCCACATTGGCGCTGAGGTTGAGGTTTCCGAGCTGATGGGCGCTGAGATCTACCTGTACCTGACCTATCAGGGCCAGAACCTGATGGCTCGTGTTGCCCCCACTTCCAAGTCTCGCCGCGGCGACAAGATCACCGTTGCCATGGACACCCACAAGATCCATCTGTTCGATCCCGAGACCGAAAAGACCCTGCTCAACTAATTCTTCAAGCTCTCATAGCGGTTCCGTTGCGGCGGAACCGCTTTTTTAGTAAACGGAGGAACGACGATGCGCATTGCCAACTACCTGCGGCCGGATTGTGTCGCACTGCGCCAGCGGGCGGATTCCCTGCAGGGCGCAGTGCAGCAGCTTGTGGCGCTGCTGGATGGGGCCAAAGTCCTGACGGACACGGCAGTCTTTGCTGCGGATGTCCGCGCCCGGCTGGAACTGGGCGGCGTCTGCGTGGGCAATGGACTGGCGATCCCCCACGCCAAGAGCACCGCGGTGGAAAAATTGCAGCTGGCCGCATTGACGCTGGATCCGCCGCTGCCCTGCGATACGCCCGACGGCCAGCCGTTGGAGATGCTGTTCCTCATCGCTGCCCCCGCCGAGGCCAACGACCTGCATGTGCAGGTGTTGGCCGAGCTGGCAACGCTGTTTTTGGATACCGATTTCTGCGCCAGTCTGCGCCAGAGTGAGACGCCCGAGGCCTTCTGCCGTGCCATTGCCCGGCGCGAAGCCCAGGACGACCCGGCCGCGCCCCCGCCGACGCCCACCAACGAGCCGGGCTACCGGCTGCTGGGTGTGACGGCCTGCCCCACCGGCATTGCCCACACCTACCTGGCGGCCGAGGCCTTACAGCAGGCCGCCCAGACCCGGGGCCTGACCATCAAAGTGGAGACGAACGGCGCGGGCGGCGTGGGCAATGAACTGACCGAGGACGAGATCCAGGCCGCCGACTGCATCATCGTGGCGGTAGACCGCTCGATCTCACTGGCGCGGTTTGTGGGCAAGCGGCTGGTCTACACCTCGGCAGGGGAGGCCGTGCGCAACGCGGATGCCCTGCTGGAAAAGGCCGTCTCCGGCAAAGCATCCATCTACCGCGGCGGCCACGCCTTCCGCACCAACGACTGGAAGGAGCTGGGCCGCGAGTACTACGGCCACCTGATGAGCGGCATCTCCCATATGCTGCCCTTTGTGGTGGCTGGTGGCGTGATGCTGGCGCTCTCGCTGCTTTTGCAGCACCTGGGCGGCCCGGCGAACTGGTCCACGATGATGACGAACGTCGGCAACGCCGCGCTCTCCATGATGTACCCGATTCTGTCCGCGTTCATCGCGTACAGCATTGCCGACCGGCCCGGCCTGATGCCCGGCCTGATGGGCGGCTACCTGGCCCAGACCGGCATGACAACGGCCACCAAACTCAGCTGGATCCCCAGCGGGTTCTGGGGGGGCCTCATTGCGGGCTTTGCCGCCGGGCTGGTGGTACGCCTGCTGAACCGACTGTTCCGCCGCATCCCCCAGGATCTGGACCACATCAAGACCGGGCTGCTGGTGCCGCTGTTGAGCTTGCTTTTTGTCGGCTGGCTGATGCTTATGGTCGTCAACCCGCCGCTGGGGCGGTTCAACCGCTGGATGTCGCTGGCGCTTGCCAAGCTGCAGGGCGGCAGCCGCCTGGTGCTGGGTGCCGTGCTGGGTGCGCTGATGGCCACCGACTACGGCGGGCCCATCAACAAGGCGGCCTACGTCACCGGCACGCTGGCTGTGACCAACAGCCAATATGACCTCATGGCCGCCGTCATGGCGGGCGGTATGATCCCCCCGCTGGGGCTGGCACTGGCCTGCCTGCTGTTCCCGACGCGGTTCACCAAGGCCGAGCGCCGCACCGTGCCGCAGAACCTTGTGATGGGCGCGTCCTTTGTGACCGAGGGTGCGCTGCCCTTTGCCCTGCGCGACCCGCTGCGGGTCGTCCCCTCCTGCATGGCAGGCAGTGCGCTGGCCGGGTTCCTGACCGTACTGTTTGGCTGCGGCTGCCCTGCACCCCACGGCGGATTGTTCCTGCTTGCCGTCATAGGCAATCCGCTGGGCTTTTTGGCTGCCCTGGCGGCTGGCAGTCTGCTGACCACATTGTTGGTCGGTATGCTGAAGAAGCCTGTGAAATCGTAAATTTTCGTTTTCTTCGTTCCTGCCGCAGAATATCCACTTTCCACCCCCGCTGTGCGTTGCGTGCAGCGGGGGTTTATGCTATACTATGAATATATGTGTGTCAAAAAGAGGAGGCCTTTACCCCCATGGAACAGGTCAAGACGTTTTACCGGCGGTACCGCTGGTTATTTTTAGCGGCGGCCTATCTGGTGGTGTTTGCGGTGGGCGTGCTGTATCTGCGCGTCACCATCAGCATCCCGCCGGAAGGGGACGACAAATTAACGCTGAACCGTTGGATGTACGACTTCCAACGGATGCCCTTCTGGCAATACCTATTGCAGGACTTGCAGGGGCGGCTGCGGTATTTCACCCTGCAGGAGGTTCGGTTCTTTCCGTTCCACTACCCCAACGCGGTAGCGCTGCTGTTTTACGGCAGTTTGAGCCATTACCGGCTCTACATCATTGCCTGGACCGGGGCGGCGGCGTTCCTGGTCAGCCGGGTGGCCGCGCGGTTCGGCAGCGGGGATGCCCTGGCGCTGGGCGGCTTTACGCTGGCCATGGCGGCGGCCCCCATCTGGAACGAGGGTATGTACAGCTACTACGCCGTGCCCCAGCGGGCGCTGTTCTGGGCCATGGCGGCCTGGCTCTGCCTGTTTGGGTGGGAGAATTCCCACCGCCGCGGCTGGGCTGCAGCGGCAGCGCTGCTCTCCTTCGTCGCCTGCGGTACTTATGAAATTGGCTATATGTTCGCGGCGCTGGCCTTTGTGGTTTGGTGCCTGCGTGCCCACAGCGTCAAGGCCGGGCTGTTCAGCACCGCCCCCGCGCTGGGCGGCATGGGCGTGGCGCTCATATTCCATATGCTGTGCGGTCGCAGCGGCGGCACCGGCAACGAGGTCTCACTGGATATCCCCCAGGTGCTGCGCGTGCTGGTGCAGCAGATGGCTGCGTCCATCCCCGGGCTGAACTCCCGCATTTTGCAGGAGGATTGCGGCGTACTCTCCAACGGCGACCGGCTGTGGCCGCTGGTGCTGGGCGTGCTGGCCGGACTGTTGCTTTTCTTCGCCGTGCCGCGCGAAAAACTGAACCGCAAAATGTTGGGCGCTGCCGCCGGGTTTGGCCTGGCGGTCTGGGCGCTGCCCGCACTGCTGCTGGCGCTGTCCGCCCGCTATCAGGCTCCCGGAGCCATCACCTGGAAGTGGGGCTACATCCCCGCCGCCGCGAGCTCCATCGGCTTTGCGCTGGTGGTGGCCGCGCTGCTGGCTGCGCTGGCGGGTGCCTGCCGCAAGCTGCCCCAAATTTTGTCCATTCTGGCGCGGCTGGGCCTGACCGCCGCGCTGGCCGCCGGGCTTTGCCTGAACAGCTCCTACCTGCGGGGCGTCGTGCGCACTCACCACGCCGAGAATCTGGATAACTACCAGTTCTTTGTGCGCACCATCCAATCCGGCCTGGCAGATGCCGTCCAGCCCGGGGATCTCATTCTCTGCAATGAGAATGTCTGGGACAGCAACGCCGACGCCGAGACGGCCTTTTTCAGCCGGTTCACCGGGCGCGGCTTGCACGCTGCCGTGCTGGGCACGACCTACGATGCCCCCGCCGGGAACACCTACGCCTACCAGACCTACCGCAAGTACGGCGGGTACGACCTGGCCTGGTGCGGCAGGCTGCAAAGCGCCGACAGTGACCTGATGGACGGCGTGCAGGTTTATGTGCAGAGCGCCTGCGTGCCCGATAATGCAGTCATCAAGTACAAAGTCCGCCTGGCCGACGGCACCGAGGAAGCCCGCGCCATCTGCCTGCTGGACTGTACCCAGACCCCGCGGGACGCCAACGGCGACTACCTTGCCACCGTGGAGGACAGCGGTATCGTGAATGCCAAGCTCATGATCTGGGACGGCTAACTAAAAGAGGATTTACGGATGAAACATTTCTTTGCTTTCTGCAAGCGCAACCGGCTGTTCGCTGTCCTGCTGGCGGTGGAGCTGGCCGTGCTCTGCGTGCTGGTGGCCGGGCTGTTCGGTGCGCCTTACAAGCTGACGATGACCCCCGACCTGTTCGAGAACCCCTTCCCGGACATTGCCTCCAACGAGGGGGATCACTTCCAGGTGTGGAACCAGACGAACTTCCAGACCAGTGACCCGCTGGATTTCCCTTCTGCCGGGCAGGCGGTGCGGTCCGGCGCGTATGAGGTGACGGTGCAGTATTTCTCCTGCCAGACGCCCGACGCGCCCACCTTCAATATGCTCAACTCCGCCGGTACGCTGAGCTTTTCCAGCGCCATGGTTCCCTCGGCGGTCAGCGCCGACACCCTGCGGCTGGATGACTGCCACCGCACCCTGACTAACCGGCTGTGGGTCAGCAGCGGCGCACAGCTCAACGATTTGACCGCCACGCTGCACTACAACGGCCAGGGCCAGCTCTATCTCTACGCCATCACCCTGACCGAGCAGCCCATCTACCGCGTCACCCGGCTGCTGGGCTTTGCGCTGTTCTTCGCGGTCGTGGACTTCCTGCTCTGGCTGCTGTTTGCCAAAACAGGGGAGGAGGGCGCTGCCAGCCGCCGTGCCCTGCGGCTGCCGCTGGCGCTCATCGCCATCACGGCGTTTGCCAGCCTGCCGCTGTTCAGCAATTATCTCTACTTCGGCCACGATATGGACTACCACCTGCAGCGCATTTCTGCCATGGCGGCGGAGCTGTCCTATGGGCAGTTCCCGGTGCGGTTCACCACCACGACGCTGAACGGCTACGGCTATGCGAACCCGCTGTGCTACTGCGAGCTGTTTTTGCTATTGCCCGCGCTGCTGTACAACCTGTGGCTGCCGCTGCGCACCTGCTACCAAATCTACCTGTTTGCTGTGACGCTGGCCACCTGCGCCATTGCCTATTACAGCTTTGCCAAAATCGCGGCCAGCCGCCGCCTGGGCCTGCTGGGGGCGCTGCTTTACACCCTGTCCTGCTACCGGCTCGTCTGCGTCTACACCCGCGCCGCTGCGGGCGAATTCACGGCCATGGCCTTCTTCCCGCTGGTGCTGGCAGGCCTGTACGGCATCTACACCAGGGACAAGCCCCGCTTTGCCGATTGGCTGCCCATGTCGCTGGGCATGGCGGCCATGGTGCAGAGCCATCTGCTCTCCTGCGAGTTGACGGCGCTGCTCCTCATCCTCTTCTGCCTGCTGCGCCTGCGGGAGACGCTGCGCCCCGCGCGGCTGCTGGCCTGGGTCAAGGCCGCACTGCTGGCCGTGGGGTTGAGCGCGTGGTATCTGGTGCCGTTCTTCCTCTCCACTTCGTCGATTCCCTTCATGGTCAATGGCCCTCTGATCGGCAAAATTCAGTTCCAGGGCCTCTACCTGATACAGCTGTTCAACCCCTTCTACAACGGTTTTGCGGGCGCAGATGCGGGCACGAACCCCGACATGATGCTCTCGCTGGGGCTGCCGCTGATTCTGGGGCTGGGGCTGGTCGTGTTCTGCCTGCTGCGCCGCCGCGACGCCCAGGGCCAGGCCGCGTCCATCCTGACGACGGCCGCCGGCTTCTTTGCGCTGACGGTATTTTTAGCGCTGCACATCTTCCCCTGGGATTACGTGCAGACCACGCTGGGCCGCACGGCGGGCAAGCTGGCCGGGCTGTTCCAGTATCCGTGGCGTTTTCTCTCGCTGGCGACGGTGCTGCTCTGCCTGGCGGTCGTTATGGCCGTCAAGCTGCTGACGGCGCGTGACCGCCGCCTGGGGCTGACCGCCACCGTAGTGCTGGCCGCTGCCGCCCTGTTTATGACCGGGGCCATGCAGGCGCAGATGCTCAACGGCCAGCGCGAGGTCAGCTACAATGTGTTCAGCTACGAAAACCCGACGAGCTGCATCGGCGTGGGGGAGTACCTCATCGACGGCACCAGCTCCTACGAGACGATCTGGGCGCAGCCCAAGCCAGGCAGCGATGACCTGCACCTGGTCAGCTATGAGAAAAAGCAGGGCGTCGCCTACGTAAGCGTACAGAACGACGGCGGCGAGGCAACCATTTCGCTGCCTATCTTTAACTACGGCAACTACTACGCGGCCGACGAAAACGACCAACCCTTTACCATCACCAGCGGCGAGAACGAGCGTATTGTGCTTACGATTCCCGCCAACTACACCGGCACTGTGCGTGTCTGGTACCAGGCCCCCGGCTTCTGGCGCGTGTTCGAGGTCATTTCCGCCTTGAGCCTGCTGGGCACGGTGGGGTACAGTGTGTTCGCCCGCCGCAAGCGCCGCGTGGCCGTCACCGTTTAAAAACGAGGGTTCTTCATGCCAAACCGCATCAACTATCAGCTGGAAATGGAAAAGGTCCTGCGCACACTGGACGGCACGCGGCCAAAGCTCCTGCTGCACGCCTGCTGTGCGCCCTGTTCCAGCGCGACACTGGAACGCCTGGCCGCGCATTTCGACATCACGATCTTATACTACAACCCCAACATCTACCCACCGGAGGAATACCACCGCCGGGAGGCCGAGCTGGAACGCTTTGTGGAGGAGGCGGGCTACCACTACCCGGTGGTGGAGCTGCCCTACGACCCGCAGGAGTTTTACACCGCCGTGAAGGGACTGGAGAGCGAGCCGGAGAAGGGCGCACGCTGCACGGTCTGCTACCGGCTTCGGCTGGAGCAGGCCGCCCGCTATGCCGCCGCGCACGGCTTTGACTGGTACTGCACGACGCTGTCCATCTCGCCCATGAAGGATCCTATCCGCCTGAACGACCTGGGCACCGAACTGGGCAAGCAGTACGGCGTGCCGTTTTTGCCCAGTGAGTTCCGCAAAAAGGACGGCTACAAGCGCAGTTTACAGTTGAGCGCCGAGTATGGGTTGTACCGGCAGGATTACTGCGGGTGTGTATTCAGCAAAAAAGAAAGAGAACGTCCCTCCGCCCCTGCAAACGTTATCCCCTAAACAGGAGTTACCTTTATGACATTCTACCAAATCGCATTTCTATTTTTCACTTACTCGTTTCTGGGCTGGGTGGGGGAGGTCGTCTTTACGGCGGCGGTCCGCCGCAAGTACCAGGACCGGGGCGTTCTGAGCGGCCCGCTGTGCATTTTGTACGGCATCGGCGGTCTGGTCATCACGTTTGCTTTGGGGGATATGAGCCGCGACGGCTGGTTCTTCCTCTTTGTGTTCAGCGCCGTCTACGCCACCGTCATTGAGTGGATCGGCGGGCACATTTTGGAGCGCACCTCCCACACCCGCTGGTGGGATTACAGCGCTATGCCGTTCAACCTGGACGGTTACATCTGCCTGGGTGCATCGGCCACCTGGGGCGTGCTGGGCGTCGTGCTGCTCAAGTGGGGCAACCCGCTTTTGCTGGCGCTGTTCAGCCTGATCCCCCATGGCCTGGCCGCCGTAGTGCTGTGGGCATCGCTGGTGGTGCTGGGCATTGATCTGGTCGGCACGCTGCTGGCTATGGCGGGCCTGCGCTACAAGTGGCCCGCCGCCGAGGCCATCGAAAACCGCCTTGCCAACATGACGGTGCGCGGCGGTATGTGGATCTTGGATCGTGTGGAGCGCCGTATGGCCAAAGCCCACCCGGCCCTGACCTTTGCCCGCCCCGAGCGGCAGCAGAGCGGCACCTTTGCCGCCGGGTGCAGCCCCTACAAAATCATTCTGCTGTTCTTCATCGGCGCGTTCTTGGGCGATATCACCGAGACCATTTTCTGCCGCGTCACGGGCGGCGAGTGGATGAGCCGTTCCAGCGTGGTGTGGGGCCCGTTTTCCATCGTGTGGGGCCTCGCCATCGCGCTGGTCACACAGCTGCTCTACCGCTACAAGGACAAACCCGCCAGCTGGCTGTTTGTCACCGGCACGCTGCTGGGCGGCGCCTATGAGTACCTGTGCAGCGTCTTTACCGAGGTCGTGTTCGGCGCGGTGTTCTGGGATTACAGCGCGATACCGTTCAATTTGGGCGGGCGTATCAACCTGCTGTACTGCTTCTTCTGGGGCTTTGCGGCGGTGGCGTGGTTCAAAGTGCTGTACCCGCCGATTTCTGCCGCCATCGAGAAGCTGCCCCGCCGCTTCGGCACGGTGCTGACTTGGGCGCTCTGCGTGTTCATGGCGGCGGATATGGTCGTCAGCTCGGCTGCGCTGGTGCGCTACAACGACCGCCTGAACGGCGTTCCCGCCGCGAACAGCATCGAAACTTATTTAGACGAGCACTACGACAATGACCGGATGTATAAGGTGTACCCGAAGGCGGTGCATACAGGGTAATTGCAAAAATCTTTGTATATTCCGCACATATGTGTTATAATAATTTTGTATCTGTTGTATAAGAATCGAGGAGGCGACCGGCTGTGAACCGCAACGAGGGAAATGAACTGTACCTGAAAGCCCAAAAGCTGGCACTGCGCGATTACCGGGAGAAAATGCTTGCCGGGCAATCGCCGTTTCTGCCTGTGCTGGACGATATCCTGCAAAATGTCCCGGTGGAAAATCAAATTCCCCTCGGCCAGGTGGATATCCCGCTGAATCTGCTGGTGGGCACCAAAACGACTGGCCGCACCGCAGCGTTCGCATCCAACTTTATGCCGCTGCTGGACCTCAAGACCGAGTTTGCCAGTAAGTGGGTCAACCTCTGCCTGTCTCATCTGGAAGAGGGCATCCGCGACCCCATCCGCTGCTATGAGTACATGGGTCGCTTCTATGTGCAGGAGGGCAACAAGCGCGTCAGCGTGCTGAAATACTTTGACGCGACCAGCATTCTGGGCAATGTCATCCGCGTCGTGCCGCAGTACAGCGACGACCCCGCCGTGCAGATGTACTACGAGTTCATGCACTTTTACCCCATCACACAGAACTATCTGCTCACCTTCACCAAGCCCGGCAGCTATGCCCGCCTGCAAAAAATCCTGGGCAAAGGCCCGGATGAAAAGTGGAGCGGCGACGACCGCGCCGAGGTATTATCCCTTTACAACTGGGTCGAAAAGGCTTTTCTGGCCCACGGCGGCGCAAAACTGCGCTGCACAGTGGGCGACGTACTGCTGCTGTTGCTGCGCGTTTACACCAAAGAGGAGCTTGCCAAGCTCAGCCCCAATGAGTTGAGCGAGAAGCTCGACGCCCTGTGGGACGATGTGCTGGCCCTGCAAAAGGCTGACCCCGTGCGTGTCAGCGACAAGCCCGCCGAGCCGAAGCAGACCGGGCTGTTGGATCGCATCCTGCCCGGCAAGCACACCGCACCCAGCCACTTGAAAGTTGCCTTTGTCCACGAGCGCACCCCCGGGACCAGCTCCTGGACGAGCCAGCACGAGTTTGGACGTACCCAGTTGGACACCGTATTTGCGGGCCAGGTCGAGACGACCGCCTACTTCAACGCAGTCCCCGGTGAGAACGCCGATGCCTTGGTCGAGCAGGCCATCGCCGACGGCGCAGACGTTGTTTTCACCACCAGCCCCAAGCTGGTGGGTGCGTCCTTACGCGCCGCCGTCAAGCACCCGCAGGTTCGCATTCTGAACTGCTCGATGGAGATGCCCTACGCCAGCATCCGCACCTATTACACCCGCGTGTACGAGGCCAAGTTCATCACCGGCGCGATTGCCGGTGCCATGGCGGGCACGGACCGCATCGGCTATGTGGCCGACTACCCGAGTTTTGGCGTACCCGCCAACATCAACGCCTTTGCGCTGGGCGCCCGCATGGCGAACCCCCGCGCCCGCATTGAGCTGTTGTGGACCTGCCTGCCTGACCAGGCCGACCCGCTGCACACCTTCACCCAGAAGGGCATCACGGTTATTTCGGGCCGCGACGCACCGATGCCCAACCGCCCGCAGCGGGAGTTCGGCACATTTTTGGTGCGTCCCGGCGGCGTATTGCAGGACCTGGCTACGCCGTTCTGGCACTGGGGCCAGTTCTATGAGAATGTCATCCGCACCGTTTTGAACGGCGGCTGGGTGCGGGATAAATCCGGCACCGACGGCCGCGCCGTCAACTATTGGTGGGGCATGAACAGCGGCGTCATGGACGTGCTGCTCAGCCGCGAACTGCCGCCCGATGTCAACCATCTGGCACAGATCCTGCGTTCCGGCGTCACTTCCGGTATGATTGATCCGTTCCACTGCCGCATCACGGCGCAGGACGGCAGCGTCAAGAACAGCGGCCGCCATGGGCTGGACCTGGAGCAGATCGCCCACATGGACTATCTGTGCGACGCCGTGGACGGGCACATTCCCGAATATGACGAGCTAGCCGATATCGCGAAGCCGATGTACCGTATGCAGGGCATCCACCGCGATCTTCTCCCGGTGGAGAAGGAGGCCGAGCTGTGAAGATTCTAGCTATCGCCGACGAGGAATGCAAGGCCCTGTGGGACTATTTCACCCCGGACAAGCTGGAAGGGGTCGAGCTGATCATCGCCTGCGGCGATTTGAGCCGCCACTATCTGGAATACTTAGCCACCATGGCCCCGATGCCGGTCCTCTACGTACACGGCAACCACGATGAAAGCTACGACCTGCTCCCGCCGCAGGGGGTCATCTGCATTGATGACGAGGTCTATGTCCACAACGGCCTGCGGGTGGCGGGGCTGGGCGGCAGCTGCCGCTACCACACCGGTGCCTGGCAGTTTACTGAAGCCGAAATGAAAAAACGGGTCAACCGCCTGCGCGGCAAGATCGACCGCCACGGCGGGGTGGACATCTTAGTCACCCACGCGCCGCTGCACGGCTACGGCGACATGACCGACCTGCCGCACCGCGGGTTCACGGCGTTTTCCACGCTGCTGGACCGCTATCACCCGCAGTATATGCTGCATGGGCACATCCATTTGAACTACGGTGCCTCCATCCCGCGGGAGCACACCTACGGCACCACCCGCATCGTCAACTGCTTTGAGAGGGTCTATCTGGATGTGGACGCCCCCGTCCCCAAGCCCCGGCACCGCTTGTTTGCCGGGCTGCTGGGCAGCCATCGGTAGGGGCGGCCATTGGTCGCCCGCTAGGCTGCCGCACGGTTCCCGGGCGAGCAATGCTCGCCCCTACATTCCAAACCTTCTCGTTACAAGGAGAACTATTTCTATGACTAAAATTGCCGTATTCGGTGCCGGCACCTGGGGTATTGCGCTGGCGCGGCTGCTGGCCGCCAATGGCCGCGATGTGACCGTGTGGAGCGCGATCCCGGCAGAGCTGAAATCGCTTTCCACCACCCGCCGCCATCCCAACCTGCCCGGTATGGAACTGCCCGCCGCCATGCACTACACCGCCGATATCGCCGAGGCCTGCACGGGCCGCGATATTCTGCTCTTTGCGGTGCCGTCTCCTTTTGTGCGTGCCACCGCCAAAAAGGCCGCCCCGCACATTCCGGAGGGCCAGATCATCGTCGATGTCGCCAAAGGCGTTGAGGATAAGACCCTGATGACCATGAGCGAGATTATTGAGGACGAGCTCACCAAGGCAAAGCGCACGGCCCGGGTCGTGGCGCTGTCCGGCCCCACCCACGCCGAGGAAGTCGCCCGCGATATGCCCACCGCCATCGTGGCCGCCAGCGCCGACGAGGACGCCGCCAAGACTGTGCAGAAAATTTTCAACACACCGACCTTCCGCGTCTATACCAACGACGACCGCCGCGGCACCGAGCTGGGCGGCGCGGTCAAGAACGTCATTGCGCTGGCCGTCGGCATCGCGCTGGGCTTGGGTTACGGCGACAACGCCAAGGCCGCCCTTATCACCCGCGGCAACGCCGAGCTTTCCCGTCTGGGCATCGCCATGGGCTGCAAGCCCGAGACATTTGCGGGCCTGTCCGGCATGGGCGATCTGATCGTCACCTGTACCAGTATGCACAGCCGCAACCTGCACGCCGGTATGCTGATTGGCCGCGGCAAATCCGTCGAGGACGCCAAGACTGAGGTCGGCCAAGTCGTTGAGGGCATCAACGCGCTGCCCGCCGCCTGCCACCTTGCCAAAAAGTACAAAGTCGAAATGCCCATCGTGCAGGCTGTGGAGGCCATCCTCGACGGCAAGCTCGAAGCCCGCAACGCCCTGATGGCGCTGATGGGCCGCAATCTGAAGAAGGAGTAACCCCATGGCGGATATCAAAGCTGCCTTTTTTGACATTGACGGTACGCTGCTGCCTTTTGAGGCCAAGCACCTGCCCGCCTCAACGGTGGACGCGCTGGCCCGGCTGCGCAAAAACGGCGTCAAAACGTTTATTGCTACCGGCCGCCCGCCGGTACATCTGCCGTACCTGCACGCGCTGGACGGCACCCCCTTCGACGGCTATGTCACGATGAACGGCCAGTACTGCTACCTGGCCGACGGCGAGCTGCTGTACAGCAAGTATATCCCGGCGGCATCGCTGCAAACGCTGCTGCCGTACATTGAAAAAGAACAGCTGTCCGTCGGTTTTGTAGGCAAGGACTTCTGCCGGTTCAACCTTGTCAACGATTTGAGCCGTGACTTTGCCAAAAAGCTGGAGCTGGGGGCCGGGGATGTTGCCGCACTGATCCAGCACGAGGATATTTACCAGCTCAGCGCGTTCCTGCCGCCGGAGAAGGAGGCCGAGTTCCTGCGCCGCTGCCCCGGCTGCCTGGCTGTGCGCTGGGCGGATGATTTTTGCGATATCCTACCCGAGGGCGGCGGCAAGCCTAACGGCCTGGCCCACACGCTGGCGCACCTGGGGCTGACCCGGGAGCAGTGCATCGCCTTTGGTGACGGCGGCAATGATGTGACGATGCTGGACTATGCGGGCATCGGCGTCGCCATGGGCAACGCCTGTGATACCGCCAAGCAGGCCGCAGATTATGTCACGGATGATATTATGAAAGACGGCCTGGCGAAGGCGTTGGGGCATTTCCATCTGATTTGATTGTAGGGGCCGGGCATGCCCGGCCTGCAGCCTTGCCATAACTGCTTGTCTGTTTTGCACGACCGGGCCAGGCATGCCTGGCCCCTACATCTCTACAAAAATAACGCCCCCAACCGTTTTTGGTTGGGGGTGCTGCTATTTTCACCGATTCTTCTTCATAAACGCCTTGACCGCAATTACCAGCGCGGCGTACACCACGCCGCCGATGGCCCAGATGAACCAACTGTACTGCGGCTGGCCGTTTCCCTGGGGGCCGAAGGTGTACCACAGGAAGATGGCGACCACCACCAGCCAGTAGGCGGCAGTCAGCGCGTTTATGCGGCTCTTGATGGCTTTGTTTGGGCGGGTGTAGTCGCCCTCCTCCAACAGCTGATCCATGGCATCCCGCACCGTGCCCACCCGCACAAAGGCGTAGACGCCGCAGGCCACCAGGGCCAGCACCAGGCAGATGGACGCCGACACCAAAAACGACGCACCAACCATCATGGCAGCAAACACCGGCACCGCCGACAAAACGCAGAGCACCGTGCCGAGGATGTTGGCCTTGTCGTACTGCGGCGCAAAGGCGTCGCGGCGCTCCTTCGCAAGGCCGGTGACGCCGTACTCAGTCTCAATGGCCTGCTTTTGCAAAAATTCATACGCCCGCACCGACGCGCTGCACTGCATGAAAATAGCCACCGCTACGGCGATGATGACCAGCAGCGCAATGGGGCCGATGCCCCCCGCCAGGTCATCCCAGATGCCGAACAGGCCGGCCTCGCTCAACGCCACCAGCGCCAGCAGCGGGATGGGGGAGACGACACAGAGCGCCGTCGCCAGCGCCAGCCTGGGCGCGTTGGCCTTGGCCTTGGCAAGGTAGTCGTTGGCCTGGGCCAGCGTCACCCGGGGCAGGGGAGAGGTATCGTCCTCGGTGTACTCCGGCTCGGCCGCGTCGTCTTTTAAAAGGTAGTCTGTCGTCACACCGAACAGGCAGCTCAACTGCAAGATTTTGTCAATGTCGGGCACAGACTGTGCGCCCTCCCACTTGGATACCGACTGCCGGGTCACGTTCAGTTTCTCGGCCAGTTCCTCTTGGGACCAGCCCGCCTTTTTGCGCAGGGTGATAAGTTTGTCTGCAAAGATCATTTGGGTGTACCTCCTTCAATTTCCTTGCCCTTATCCTACCAGAATCCCCGGTTGCACACCATAAATCGGCCCCGGCAATCTGTCAACTTTGGGTTGCGTTTGCGGGCAGATACCAGTTAATTTTCGATACACCGTTATTTTCTAAAAAAGCATTTACTTTGCCAAACGGTGCCGAGCCAAAGAACCCGCGGTAGGCCGAAAGCGGGCTGGGGTGGGCAGATTCCAGCACCAGTACCGGGCGGCGGGCGGCGGCCTTCTCAAAAATCGCCGCGTATTTCTGGGCGGGCTTGCCCCACAGCACGGCGGCCAGCGGGGCCGTGCTTGCAGCGGCGGCGTATTCCAGCGCCGCGCGGGTGAACGTCTCCCACCCATGGCTCGCGTGGGCGTTGGCCGCGCCCTGCTCTACGGTCAGCACGGTGTTCAGCAGCAGCACACCCTGCTGCGCCCAGGGGGTCAGGTCGGTGTGGGCGGCACAGCCGGGGCCGAACTCACTCTCCAATTCCTTAAAGATGTTGCGCAGGCTCGGCGGGGCCTTGCAGCCGTCCGGCACCGAGAAGGAAAACCCCATGGCCTGGCCCGGCTCATGGTAGGGGTCCTGCCCCAGGATGACCACCCGCACCGACGATGCCGGGCAGGCGCGGAACGCCGCAAAGATATTTTCCGGCGCGGGGTAGACGGTCTTTTCCGCCGCAGCCGCTGTCACAAAAGCGTCCAATTCCGCAAAATACGGCTTTGCCCGCTCCTGCGCAAAAAACGACTGCCAATCGGTGGCGGATAATCTGTCGAGTTCGGCGGTTAAAAGCATAGTGAATCTCCTCGGTAGCTTTGCAGGGGCCGGGCATGCCCGGCCCGCGCGTGTAAAACAGGCGGTCGTTCACGGGAAAGTTGCGGGCCGCACATGTGCGGCCCCTACATAGGTGCCCTCACACATTTTTCACAAGTATATCACACCATCGCAGGGGTTGCAATAGCGGCAAAAATGCGGTATAATATCATTTATGCTGCGGCGTTGTGCCGCAAAGCCAATCATAAAGGGGAGAACCAAATCCATGCGTTCCATTAAAACCAAGCTGTTCAGCCTTGCCATGGCTGTTTCCATGGTGCTGGCGCTGGCTGGCTGCGCCATGTCCACGCCGTCCACCGTCGGCTCCATCGGCGGGATCGAGATCCCGGCCGGTATCTACCTGCTGGCCCAGTACAACTCCTACAACACCGCCGCCAACGCGGCAGAGCTTGCCACCGGCGAGACTGCCTCCGACGTCAAGGCCGTGCTGAAGGCCACCTGCACCGGCACCATCGGTGATGAGGAAGTCACCGCCACCGGCAGTGAGTATGTTGCCAAGCTGACAGACCGCGCCATTTCCTACTACGCCGAGGTCGAGCGCCGCTTTACCGAGATGAACGGCGTGCTGGATGACGCCGCTACCGCCGAGGCCGCCGACACTGCCGACAACCTGTGGTCCACCAACGGCGACCTGTATACCGCCAATGGCATTTCCAAGACGAGTCTGCAGACCTACCTGCTCAACGCCCAGAAGGCCAAGGCTCTGCTGAAGATGACCTACGGCCCCGACGGTACGACGCCTGTGGCCGAGGACGAGTACACCGACTTCATCAACAACGACTGCTACTACATCGAGGCTGTGCAATTCCCGCTGGTGGATTACTCCACCTACTCGATGGCCGATGACGACCAGAAGGCCGCCATCATGGCCACCGCCGAAAGCTGCATGGCTGAATTGAACACGACCGCCACCGCCGAGACCGCCAGCAACAGCGCCCTGTACACCGCCGCCATGACCTATGTGCCGCAGGCGATGGCCGCCATGGGCAGCAGTCTGGACGCCAGCCAGGCCGTTTACTACGCAGCTTCCCAGCTGTACACGCCGGACGACCTGAGCAGCTACGGCAGCGACGAGTACAACAACCTGACCGACCCGCTGGACGAGGCCGGGCTGAACCACTGGACCACCATCAACCTGGGCACGACGATTCTGGTTGCCCGTAAGATTGATCCGTTCAAAACCTACACTGTGGACGAGCTGAACAGTATGTACGACCTGTTGAGCAGCATGAAGTCCACCGACATCCAGAGCGAGCTGTACGCTGCCGGTGCCGCACTGGAGCATAACCTGAACAGTTCCGCCTTGAACACATACAGCGCATCCAAGATTAAAAAGAACGTTTGAGCGTAAAACGCTTGGCCGGGAGCAGCATTGTTTGCTCCCGGCCTTTTTGTTGAGGAGGATCCCCTATGACGAAAAACAAATCCGTGAACTTCCTGCTGCAAATGCTGGGCTGCTTTATCTCGGCGGCGGGCATTTACAGCTTTGCGGTCGCGTCCGAAGTCCCCGTCACCGGTGTTGCGGGCATCTGCGCCATTCTGTACCGCCTGTTCGGCATCCCCATGGGTTTGAGCAATGTGCTCATCAACATTCCCATTATCCTTTGCACGTATAAATTGCTCGGCAAATCGTTCTTTATTCGCAGTGTCTGCTGCATGGTGCTGTTTGCGGTGTTCACCGACTATCTGCTGCCGCTCATGCCGGTCTATCAGGGCGACCGCCTGCTGGCCACAATCTGCGGCGGCGTGGTGGGCGGCATCGGCGACGCACTGATCTACATGAACAATTCCAGCACCGGCGGCCTGGACTTCATCACCATGGGCATCAAGGCCAAGCACCCGCACCTGCCGTTTGGCAACATCACCTTTGCGGCGGCGCTGGCGGTCATTCTGCTCAACGGCGCGGTTTTTCAGGATGTGGATTCTATTATCTACGGTATCATGTTCAATTTCATTGTGTCCGCCGTCATCAACAAGATGATGTTCGGCTTCTCGTCGTCGATGCTGGCAATGATTATCACCGACGACGGCGCGGCCGCCTGTGCTGAGATTGACCGGGTAGCGGACCGCGGCTCGACGATTTTGCAGGGCCGCGGCGGCTACGGCGGCCAGCCGAAGGACGTGGTGCTCTGTGCCTGCTCCAACAAGCAACTGTACGAGATCGAGCACGCTGTCCAAGCCATCGACCCCGGCTGTTTCATCATCATGCTCCAATCCAACGAAGTCCACGGCGAGGGCTTCAGGCAGTTGGAATTGGGGAAGAACGAGAACAAGTCAGAATAAGTAAGTATCATAAAGAAACACGCTGATTTTGCGCAATTCTATGAAGCATAGGTTGCCAAAATCGGCGTGTTTCTTTATGATAAGGGCAAAACAATGCAGGAGGGTTTTCTTATGGATGCTACAAAAATCGGAACGTTTATCGCCGCCGAACGCCGCGCCAAGGGCTGGACGCAGCGCCAGCTGGCCGACAAACTTCAACTGACGGACAAAGCAGTCAGCCGTTGGGAGACAGGAAAGGGCCTGCCGGATGTTTCGTTTTTGCTGCCGTTGGCCGCTGCTTTGGACGTCAGCGTTGGTGAACTGCTGGCAGGGGAGAGCCAGCCCCAGCCGCCTGCGGTACAGGCCGCCGAGACACGCACAGCGGAACAGCTTGCCAGCTACACGCGGGAGCTTGGCCCGCAGCTGCGCCGCCGCCGTGCCTGCACAGTGCTGGCCGGGTTGCTGCTGTTTGCCGCAGCGTTTTTATCTCTGCAATTTCTGCGGCTGTTGATGGGCGGGGCGGGCATCCATGGTCTTAGCGTAACGTCTCTGCTACTGCTTGTCGTTCTGCCGTTTGTTTTTGCGACATTCGCCTTTTGGCTGCTGCGCCTGCTCTGCACGGATGGCCTGGCGGAAACGCGGGCTTTTCGCCGTGCATCTGCTATGGCCGTGGCTGGGCTGTGGCTGTTCGATTTGTACTTTGCCACAGCATTTTCCGGATGTGCAGCGTTCCCGGTGCTGGATTTCTGGCGCGACCCGTCGTGGCAGGCAAATGTAAATCTGTTGCCGTTTCGGCAAATCATGCAGTACCTGCTCTGTCTGGTGTCGGGGCAGGGGTACTTGAACGGCGGCGGGTATGCGTTCCGCGGGCATTTTGCCTTCTGGATGAACTTTTTCGTGTTTTCCGTGCCGGTTCTGCTGCTGCCGCGCATCTCGCCCCGCTGGCGCGGGGCAGGGGCCGCCGTCTGGCTTGCCGCGTTGGGCGGCAGTGTGATCGAGGTCACGCAGCTGTTTGTGCGCACCGATACCGCACCATTCCGGTTTGACGTGGACGCTATCCTTTTGCGGGTACTCGGGGCGGTAGTGTTCTGGCGTATCGGCAGGATACCCGCCGTAAAAAAGTTATTGGCACATCTGTTTTAGTCGCAGTGGATGGGATTTATCCCTCCCGGGGGCGCGGGCCGCTCTTGCACTGTATATCTCTCACCACACCGTAGGGGCCGGGCATGCCCGGCCCGCGCGTGTATGGCAAACACCCCTTCGCGGGAAGGCCACGCGGGCGTATATGGAATCCACCCCTACATCCTCTGTCCCAGAAATGGCTCTATGTAGAGCGGCCTGAGGGCAGGCCGCCCTACAACCGCCCAATAAACTAAGCACCACTCCGTGGGGCGCCGAGGACGCCGCCCCTTACAAACGCAAAATGCCCCTGGCAGCATGGTTGCTGTCAGGGGCACTACTATTATTAAATTAGTAGTTCTTCGCTTCTTCCTCGCCGGTCATGACGCGGAGAGCACCCTGGCAGAGGGCAAGCAGCTCGTCCTCGCCGGGGTAAGTGGTGACAGGGGCGATCCAGCCGAGGTAATCGGTCAGGGTCTTGGCGGTGAACGGGTTGTAGGCAATGCCGCCGGTCAGGATGATCTGGTCTACTTTGCCGTGCAGGACAGCGGCCATAGCGCCGGCGTCCTTGGCAATCTGGTAGAAGAATGCCTCCCAGACCTGCTTTGCCAGCGCGTCGCCGGACTCCGCCATCTTGCCGACCTCGCGGGCATCGTTGGTATGCAGATAGCCGTTGAAGCCGCCGTTGCCGCAAATCTTCTTGTAGATTTCCTTCTGGGTGTACTTGCCGCTGAAGCACATCTTGACCAGGTCGCCGACGGGAACGGTGCCGCTGCGCTCGGGGCTGAAGCAGCCCTCGCCGTCCAGGATATTGTTGACGTCCACGACTTGGCCGTGGTCATGGGCACCAACCGAGACGCCGCCGCCCATGTGGATGACGATGAGGTTCAGATCCTCGTAGCGCTTGCCGTTCTCCTTGGCAAAGCGGCGGGCAACGGCCTTCTGGTTCAGCGCGTGGAAGATGGAGCGGCGGGGCAGCTCCGGCATACCGGAAATGCGCGCCTTATCGGTCAATTCATCAACGACGACGGGGTCAACGATGTAGCTGGGCACGCCCAGGGAATCACCGATCTCGCGGGCAAGGATACCGCCCAGGTTGGAGGCGTGCTGGCCCTGGACACCGGCCTTCAGGTCAGCCAGCAGGGCATCGCTGACGGCATAGGTGCCGCCGGGGATGGGTTTGAGCAGGCCGCCGCGGCCCACGATGACGTTGAGGGTCTTGGGATCGCAGTCCTTTTCTTTCAGGAAGTCCAGAATGATCTCCTTTCGGAAGTCCTTCTGGTCGATGACGCTGGCATACTTGGCGATTTCCTCGGTGGGGTGGCGCAGCGTTTCTTCAAACAGCAGGGTCTCATCCTCGAACACACCGACCTTGGTGGAGGTGGAGCCGGGATTGATGACCAGAGTTTTGATGGACATTGTGAACGTCTCCTTTTTACATTCTTTGGCTTCCCCCAAGGGGGAAGCTGCCGCCCGCAGGCGGCTGATGAGGGGCAGCCTTATTGTGATTGCCCGCCAATGGATGGCTGCCGCAAACCCGCCCCTCATCCGGCCTTCGGCCGCCTTCAGTCTACGCGCTAAGAGCCGCCTTCGGCGGTTGCGCTCCGACACGCGCCTGCGGGCGCAGCCCCTCGGGGGAAGGCATTTTTTACTGGTTCAGTCCAGCCGCGACAACAGCGGCCAGCGCGATGGAGTTGACCTTCGTCTGGAAGGAATCGCTGCGGCTGGTCAGGATGGCGGGGACCTTGGTGCCGGTCAGGATGCAGCCGTTCTTGCAGTCGGCGGTATGGACCAGCGTCTTGTAGACGAGGTTGCCCGCCTGGATGTCGGGGAACAGCAGGATATCCGCATGGCCGGCGGCCGGGCGGTCCTGGGCACCCTTGTGGTGGGCAGCCTCGGGGTCAATGGCAATATCCATGGACAGGGGGCCGTCGACGACGCAGCCGGTGATCTTGCCCTCGGCGTTCATCTTGCGCAGCTCGTCGGCATCGACGGTGCAGGGCATCTTCGGGTTGACGACCTCAACAGCGGCCAAGGGCGCGACCTTGGGGCACTCGACGCCGCAGGCATGGGCCACAGCAACGGTATTCTCGATGATATGTACTTTATCTTCCAATGTCGGGTAGGTCATGAAGGCGACGTCGGTCAGGAACAGCAGCTGCTCGATGCCCTTGACCTCGAACACGGCGACGTGGGACAGGGTGTTGCCGGTGCGCAGGCCGACTTCCTTATCCAGCACACTCTTCAGGAAGGTCTTGGTATCCAGCAGGCCCTTCATGTACATATTGGCCACGCCGTCGTGGGCCAGCTTGACGGCCTTGAGAGAAGCCTGCACCTTGTCAGGCTCATTGATGATCTCATAGTCGGAGAGGTCAATGTTCAGCTCGGCCGCGATCTTGCGGATGGCTGCCTCGTCACCGACGAGGATTGCATCGGCGATGCCCTGCTTGTGGGCAGCGTCAACAGCCTCCAGGACAGCGTCGTCCTCGGCAGCGGCAACGGCCAGCTTCTGCTTGCCGCAGGTCTTTACTTTTGCGATCAGGTCCTCAAAATTCATTTTACAGCACCTCGTTTTACTCTTTCAGACGCGGGACACTCTCAAAGCCCCGTATGTTAAAATAATAACACGTTATAGTCCATGGGTCAAGAGGTGGAAGGGGAGAAGGGTGTTAAAAAATTGTTTTTTCGACGTTTCCCGCTTCGTAGGGTTCGATGCCCGCCCCTACAAATGGAGCCGATAAACTGTCCAAAAAAGATTTTTTTCTGCGTCTGCCTATATAAATAGGTAGTCAGCTTGGCTTTTTTCTCAAATTTAACTGAATTTCAACAAATTCGTCATTGACAAAACCTTAACAAGATGGTAAAACTATAGTAGCGGTTCAAGGACACTTGACCGCAGCGGCACCAGTCCGCCGTACTTCCTGACCCAATGGACAACCAAAGAGCCAGCGTCGGCGCAGGTGCCTAGCTTTACCCCTAAAGTTGTTTAATTTTTAACAGGTAAGGCGTTATTCCAAACCGAAAGGTTCACACATTCATGCCAACCATTGCCATGTATCCCGGCAGCTTCGACCCCGTCACCAACGGGCATCTCGATATTATCAAGCGCTCCAGCCGTATGTTTGACAAAGTGATTGTCGCGGTGCTGGTCAACAGTGCCAAGACCCCGCTTTTCACGGTCGAGGAGCGCGTTGCCATGCTGCGGGATGCCTGCAAGAATATCCCGAACGTCGAGATTGACTCCTTCAACGGCCTGACGGTCAGCTTCGCCAAGCAGAAGGGCGCGACCGTCATGGTGCGCGGCCTGCGGGCAGTCACGGATTTCGAGAATGAGATTCAGCTGGCCCACACGAACTTCGCCATGATGCCCGAGATCGAGACCGTGTTCCTGGCGACGGCCATCAAGTGGAGTTACCTTTCCTCCACCATCGTGCGGGAGGCTGCCCACTATGGGCAGGATGTTTCCCGCTTTGTGCCCCGCAACGTTGAAAAGGCCCTCATCGTCAAGAGGGAAGCAGGGGAGTTATAGCGCATTCATGCCGCACGTATCGTCGGCTTGAAGATAGATAGTTACTCAATAGTCCATCCAAAAGAGACTTATTTTAGGAGGCTACTTATGAAAAAGATCGTCATCGCCAGCGCCTGCCGTACTGCCATTGGCAAGTTCGGCGGCACCCTCGCCAATGTCCCCGCTGCAGAGCTGGGCTCCATTGTCATCAAGGAGGCTCTGGACCGCGCACACGTCAAGCCCGAGCAGGTCGACCATGTCTACATGGGCTGCGTTATCCAGGCTGGCCTGGGCCAGAACGTTGCACGTCAGGCTTCTCTGAAGGCTGGTCTGCCCATCGAGACCCCTGCTGTCACCGTCAACGTGGTCTGCGGCTCCGGTCTGAACTGTGTCAACATGGCTGCCCAGATGATCGAGGCCGGCGATGCCGACATCGTCGTTGCAGGCGGCATGGAGAACATGGACATGGCCCCCTTCGCCATGATGAAGGGCCGTTACGGCTACCGTATGGGCTACCCCATGGGCAAGAGCGAGCTGGTCGACACGATGGTCAATGACGCTCTGTGGGACGCCACCGGCTTCAACATGCACATGGGCATGACCGCCGAGAATGTCTGCACCAACGAGACCTACCAGAAGAAGTACGGCTACAGCCCCATCAGCCGTGAGCAACTGGACGAGTTTGCCTTCCATTCTCAGGAGAAGGCCGCCAAGGCTATCGCCGACGGCGCTTTCAAGGACGAGATCGTTCCCGTTGTTATCAAGGGCAAGAAGGGCGACACCGTGTTCGATACCGATGAAGGTCCCCGCATGAGCTCCATGGAGGTTCTGGGCAAGCTGAAGCCCTGCTTCAAGAAGGACGGCATCGTCACCGCCGCCAACTCCTCCGCCATCAACGACGGCGCTGCCGCTCTGGTCATCATGAGCGAGGAGAAGGCCAAGGAGCTGGGCGTTGAGCCTCTGGCCACCTGGGTTGCCGGCGCTCTGGCCGGTGTTGAGCCTGAGGTCATGGGCCTGGGCCCCATCGCCGCCACCAAGAAGGTCATGGCCAAGACCGGCCTGACCGTTGCCGACATGGATCTGGTCGAGGCCAACGAGGCCTTCGCCGCTCAGTCTGTTGCCGTCGGCGAGGCTCTGCACTTCGACCAGAGCAAGCTGAACGTCAACGGCGGCGCTATTGCGCTGGGCCATCCCGTCGGCGCTTCCGGTGCCCGTATTCTGGTCACCCTGCTGTACGCCATGAAGCATCGCGGCGCTCACAAGGGCCTGGCTACCCTGTGCATCGGCGGCGGCATGGGCTGCGCCACCATCGTTGAGATGTAATTACCGGAGGAATTAAAAATGTCCTTTGTTACTACCGAAATTCAGGATGCTGTTGCCGTCCTGACCATCGACCGCCCGAAGGCGCTGAACGCGCTGAACCCGGAGGTTCTGGCTGACCTGAAGGCCGCCTTTGAGGCCATCGATCAGAACACCGTCCGCTGTGTCGTACTGACCGGCGCTGGCGACAAGAGCTTCGTTGCCGGTGCTGACATCGGCTCCATGTCCACTATGACCAAGGCCGAGGGCGAGGCTTTCGGCAAGCTGGGCAACGATGTGTTCCTGATGATCGAGCATTTCCCGCTGCCTGTCATCGCAGCTGTCAACGGCTTCGCGCTGGGCGGCGGCAATGAGCTGGCCATGAGCTGCGATATCCGCCTCTGCTCCGACAACGCCGTGTTCGGCCAGCCGGAAGTGGGCCTGGGCATCACCCCGGGCTTCGGCGGCACCCAGCGCCTGGCACGTCTCGTCGGCATGGGCATGGCAAAGCAGCTGGTCTACTCTGCCCTGAACATCAAGGCGGACGAAGCCCTGCGCATCGGCCTGGTGAACGCTGTGTACACCCAGGAAGAGCTGATGCCCGCCGCGCTGAAGCTGGCTGGCAAGATTGCCAAGAACGCGCCCATCGCCGTGCGCAACTGCAAGAAGGCCATCAACGACGGTATCAGCCTGCCCATCGAGAAGGCTGTTGAAGTCGAGGAGAAGCTGTTTGGCGACTGCTTCGAGACCCACGATCAGGTCGAGGGCATGGGCTGCTTCCTGAGCCGCGAGAAGCCGAAACCGAAGCCGGTTTTCACGAACAACTAATTTTAGATAAATCTTAAAATCGTGCGCAGCGCGCACACAGGTTTTTTATCTTTTATCTATTATCTTTTATCTTAAATTGGAGGTAACTACTATGAAGGTAGGCGTTATTGGCGCTGGCACTATGGGCCAGGGTATTGCAAAGGCTTTCGCACAGGTCGAGGGCTACACCGTTGCTCTGTGTGACATCAAGCAGGAGTGGGCCGAGGGCGGCAAGAACAAGATCGCCGCTGGCTATGCCAAGCTGGTTGCCAAGGGCAAGCTGGATCAGGCTGAAGTCGACCGCCGCATGGCTGCTATCACCGCTGGCCTGAAAGAGGACCTGTGCGCTGACTGCGACCTGATTGTGGAGGCTGCTTTCGAGGATATGAAGGTCAAGCAGACCACCTTTGGCGAGCTGGATAAGATCTGCAAGCCCGAGTGCGTTTTCGCTTCCAACACCTCTTCTCTGTCCATCACCGAGATTGGCAAGGGCCTGTCTCGTCCTCTGGTCGGTATGCACTTCTTCAACCCTGCTGACCGCATGAAGCTCATCGAGGTCATCGCCGGTGTCAACACCCCCGTTGAGACCGTTGAGGCCATCAAGAAGATCAGCACCGAGATCGGCAAGAGCCCAGTTCAGGTCAACGAGGCTGCCGGCTTCGTCGTCAACCGCATCCTGATCCCGATGATCA
>OLFY01000152.1_pt1 | contig 108049 bp, 91 predicted proteins | sample 1605611 | NCBI WGS metagenome assembly OLFY01 (sample SAMEA3888923, study PRJEB22519) | human gut metagenome | biome: human gut; feature: human-associated habitat; material: faeces | place: Denmark | collected 2011 | reverse complement strand
CCGCCGGAGCGGTGCTTAAGCCGTCAGGCGGGAATTGTGCGGTGTTGCCTTAATACAATAACGCCGCAGCAACGGGAAATCACTTCCGTTACTGCGGCGTTTTTCTAAAGCCTCCCTTGTCAAAGGGAGGTGGCCGAGCTTCACGAGGCCGGAGGGATTCCTGCTGCCTTACGGAAGCAGCTCCATCCCCTCCTGCACCGCTTTGTCAATCGCAGTGCATACGCCTTCAAAATTTTTCATCACATCATTGTTTGCAAACCGTAGCACCCGCAGACCGTACTTTTGCAAAAACTTCGTGCGGGCCGCATCGCATACACGTCCGGCATCCTCAAAATGCTGCGAACCGTCCAGTTCCACCACCAGATTTGCCGCCGCACAGTAGAAATCAACAACATACTTGCCGACAACTTTCTGCCGCAGAAAGCGGATGGGATACCCCCGGAGAAAGTCGTACCAAAGGTGACGTTCTTCCTTCGTCATATCTTTGCGAAGCCTTCTGGCAATGGGAGTCAGCTCTTTGTTGTGCTTGCCGGTCATAAGTAATGATTCCTTTCGGTTTCTCGCAAGGCTGATGGCCTGGAATCCCTCAGTCGCCTTATCGGCGACAGCTCCCTTTGACAAGGGAGCCTTTTTAATAGAACCCAAAGCTCGGCAGCACTTCCAGGGCATCCGCCCACCAGGCGGGGATGGGCAGGCCGGATAGGGCCGGGTAGTAGAGCACAAACAGAACGGCCGCCGCCACGCACAGGCCGCCCGCAATGCGCCTGGCCCAGTCGCGGCGCTTCATGCGGGCCAGCACCAAGGCCAGCGCCGCCAGGCAGAACATGGAACTGGGGAAATAATGGTACAAGAACGTACACCGCGACACCAGCATCCAGGGGATCAGCTGCGTGCCGTACAAAATCAGCACGCCCGCGCCCTGGCGGCTGCCGCGCCCGCTGACCTGCCGCCACAGCAGGCCCACCAGCGCCGCCAGCCCGGCCAGCCAGATGACCGGCCCTGCCATGCCCACAATGCTGGCCTTGGTGCCGTAGGGCAGATAGCCGTTGCGGTAGTACCACACCGGGCGCAGGCCCAGCAGCCAGGTGTACCAGCGGCTCTCAAACGGGTGGGTCGCCTGCAAAGTGGAATGGTAACTATACATCGAGACCTGGCACTGCCACCAATCGCCCAGACTGAACGAAGGGTTGCGCCACCAGTACGGCAGGTAGGACGCAATGTAGATGCAGAGCGGCAGCAGCACATAGAACAGTACGCCGCCCACCGCCGCCGTGCGGAACTCTGCCCAGAAGCCGGGCTGCTTCTGCCGCCAGCGGGCGTACAGAACGCCCAGGTAGAGCACCGCCAGCCCGGCCCCGGCGTAGATGCCGGTCCACTTGGCTGCGCAGCCCAGGCCGAAGGCCAGCCCGCCCAGCGCCATCGGCAGAAGGGCGCTGTCCACGCCTGCCGTCAGCACCTGCTGGCAGTACCACAGCATGAAGTACGCCCCCAGCAGGATGAAAAACGTGCCGTAGACGTCAATCGTTGCCAGGCGGCTTTGGGAAAAACGCATGAAATCCAGCGCCAGCAGCACGCCGGAGACCGCCGCCACCCATGGCTTGCGGGTCAGGCGGCGCACAAAGCACCAGGCCAGCGGCACCAGCAGCACGCCGAACAGCGTACCGGAGAACCGCCATCCAAAGCCGGTCATGCCGAACATCGCGATGCCCACCATGATCAGATCCTTGCCCAGCGGTGGGTGGGTCGTCTCGTAGACAGGCATCTTGTGCAGCTGCTCATAACCGGTACGGCCATGGTAAATCTCGTCAAAATACATACTGTTCAGCTGGCTGATAGTGTCCGGCACAGCGGCCTGCTCATCAAGCAGCGCACCGCCGCCCGCTGCCGGCACCAGCTGCCCCGCCGCGTCGCGGAAGGCCAGCTCAAACAGCTGGGCGTTCTGCACGGTCACGGTCAGGGGCTGCCCTGACGCGGCGGCCACATCGTTGGCCGTCCAGCTGAAGCAGGTGCCGTAGTTCAGTTCTTTTTCAAAGACCACATTGCCCGCAGCGTCGGTCACGGTCATACTGCCGCCGAAGGAAATGCCCGGGTACACCCACAGCGAGATCGCGTCGCCCTGCGGCGTCACCGTCTCGGTCAGTACGGTATCGGTGGCGTCCAGCGGGTTCTGCGGCGCGGTGCGGCTGCCCAGGCAGGCAAAGCTCAGCACCGCCGTGGCCGCCGTCAATGCCAGCAGTGCACCCACCTCGCGGCGGGTCCATTTCGGCTGTGCGGCAGGCTGCGGCGGGGATTGCTCGGGTTCACGCTCCGGCAGGGGCAGCGTGTGGCCGTGGCGGGTGATATCCCACATGGCAAACAGCAGCAGCACAAAGCAGACCGTCTCGACCAGGCCGGTCAAGATCGCCACCGTGGAACTGGTGGCGCTGGTCAGCCATTCGTCGTCGGAGCCGGTCAGCGAGTAGACCGTGGCCAAGTTGATGAACCCGGTCAGCGACAGGCCCACCCCGGCCGCGTAAAGGCGGATATCGTCCCAATGCGCAGCGGCCAGCAGGGTCAGCAGCACGCCGGGCACCATGTAGCGCTCATGCATACAGTGGGCCAGCGTGAACACACCGATGCCGTAATACGCCGCCAGCAGCAGCGGCGAGAAGCTGCCGCCCCGGGCGCTGCGCACCGCAAAGTAGGCCAGGCCCGCCGTGACCAGCAGGATATTGAACCACCCCAGCTGCTGCCAGGTGATGCCCAGCAGTACCGTCTCTTCCAGGCCCTTCCAGTTGCCGCCCAGCGCCGCCATCCAGTTGAAGGCGTTGATGGTGGCGTAAGGGTAGCCGGACATCGTACCTGTGTACTTTTCTACCAGCTTAGGAAGCAACTGTGCGATGCCGAAAAACGGCAGCCCCGCCGCCAGCGGGGGCAGCAGTGCCAGCGCCGCACCGCCGAAGCAGCGGCCAAAGGCGCGGGGCTTATCTTCTTCCAGCGCGATAGCCGCCAGGTAGCAGGCCGCCAGCACCGGCCCGAACAATAGCGCCTGCGGCTTGATAGCCAGCGCCACGCCGAACCAGACGGCGGCGGGCAGGTAGCGGCGCTGTTCCAGCAGCAAAAAGCAGAGCAGCAGCGGCAGTGCGAATGCGCCGTCGATCTGCTTCCAGACGCCGGTGTCAAACAATAGCAGCGGGTTAAACGCTGTGAACGCCGCCAGCACCAGCGCCATGTGCTCCCCTACCCTGCCGCGCCGGGCTGTGGTATAAACCAGCGCCGCCCCCGCGCAGTCGCAGAGCGACGGCACAAGCGCCAGCAGAAAGTAGGTCCATTTGGACTCGTAGGCAATGTGCAGCGCGGCGCGGATGGCCCCCACCAGCCCCAGCACCCACAGGTAGCCGGGCGGGTAGTCGGCAAAGTAGCCCTCGCTGTAAAAGGCGGCGGGGCCCTCGGCGGCCAGCTTGTCACCCCAGGCCACAAAGCAGCTCATGTCGTAGGGGTAGCCCTCTGTCACAAGGGCCAGCACCAGCCGCAGCGCCAGCCCGCAGCCCAGCAGCAGCCAGAGGGTTTTGTTTTGTTTTTCGCGTTGTTTCGTCATATCATCACAAATCCCTGGTACAAAAGCAGGGGCCAGCCCGCGCATCCGCGCCCTGCGGCGCAGATGCGCAGGCCGCCCCTGCATCTGTTTTTGCTTACAGTTTTGCGATTTTCGGGCCCTGGGCAGTGTCGGTGACACTCCAGCCCATCTCGGTCAGCTGGGCACGGATGGCGTCCGCACGGCCCCAATCCTTGGCCTTCTTGGCGGCGGCGCGCTCCTCGACCAGCGCCGTGACCTCGGCGGGGATGCTGTCGGTCTTTTTGCGGTTGTACAGCAGGCCCAGCACGCCGGTCAGCTCGTCCATCGCCTTGGCGGCTTCTTCCAGCGTTGCCTTGTCGGAGACATCGGACAGCGTGTTGATGTCCTTGACCAGGTCGAAAATAGCGGCCAGGGCATCGGGGGTGTTCAGGTCGTCGTCCATGGCAGCCTTGAACTTTTTGCGCGCTTCTGCGCACTTCTCCACCAGCGCAGTGTCGGTGCCGTGGGCGTGCTCAATGGCGAAGTCCAGGTTGTCACGGCAGGTGTACATACGCTCAAGGCTGTTCTTGCAGCTCTCGATCAGCTCGACCGTGTAGTTCAGCGGCATGCGATAGCCCGCCGTCAGCATAAAGTAACGGATCGGCTCATAGCCGTACTTGTCGGCGATCTCGCGCACCGTGAAGAAGTTGTTCGCGCTCTTGGACATCTTCTCGTTGTTGATGTTCAGGAAACCGTTGTGCATCCAGTAGCGGCTGAAGGTGCAGCCGTTGGCGCACTCGCTCTGGGCGATCTCGTTCTCATGATGGGGGAAGATCAGATCTTGGCCGCCGGCGTGGAGGTCGATGGTCTTGCCCAGGTGCTTGCGGGCCATGGCGCTGCACTCGATGTGCCAGCCGGGACGGCCGTGCCCCCAGGGGCTTTCCCAGTAGGGCTCGCCGGGCTTGGCAGCCTTCCAGACCGCGAAATCGGCGGGATCCTCTTTCAGATCGTCGTCCATGCGGCTGCGCAGCTCACGGTTGCCGCTCTCGAGGTCGTCGAGGTTCAGATGGCTCAGCTTGCCGTAGCCGGGGTCAGACTTGACGCGGAAATAGACGTCGCCGTTGCGGGCCACATAGGCGTGGCCGCTCTCGACCAGATCCTTGACGATACCGATGATCTCGCCGATATGCTCGGTCGCGCGGGGGCGCACGGTGGGGGTCTTGACGTTCAGACCGTCAGAGTCCTTGATGTACTCGGCCTCAAACTTGCGGGCAACCTCCTGCATCGAGGTCCCCTCCTCCTGGCCTTTCTTGATGAGTTTGTCATCAATGTCGGTGATGTTGGAGACGTAGTAGACCTTGTTGCCGCAGTATTCCAGGTAGCGGCGCAGGGTGTCGAACACGATCATCGGGCGCGCGTTGCCGATGTGGATATAATTATAAACCGTCGGGCCGCAGACATAGATGCGGTATTCGCCCTCCTTCTGGGGGGTGAACTCCTCTTTCTGGCGGGTCATGGTGTTGAAGATCTGCATAGCTTGCACGTTCCTTCCTCTATATAGGGATACCTTTATTATAGCCAACACGCGGCGCGGTTGCAAGGGGGATTCAGCCGTTATTTGCGAATTGGGCGGCCAGCTCGTCCCACACGGCGCTGAAATTGTAAGGGAACCGCGCGTCCTCCTCGGCCAGATAGCTGCGGTAGGTGTCCAGCTCGGCCACAGTCGGGGCCTTGATGCGGCGGTAGGCCGTGATGGTGTAGCCGTTGCCCATGTCAAACTCCGCTGCAATCTCAAACGGCGCGTACTTTTCCTGGTTTTCCAGGAAAGCGGCGTCCATCTTCTCGGTGTGGTTGTTGGGGTCAAACGGCGTGCAGGTCAGCACGACCTGCGCCGTGAACAGTTCCTTCGGAAAGGCGTCGTTGCCGGGGTTACAGACACCGTAGGGCAAGATTTCGCGGATCGTCTCATCCGGCAGCGCCGACACGCGGAACACATCGGGGCTGTACACAACGCCGTGACAAATCATGTAGGCGGAGTTCTCGCCGGTGCAGTTTTCCCGCAGCCAGGCGTTGACCTCAGCCACCTGGGCCAGGTCGGCGCGAGGACTGTCCACATAGAAATACAGTCCGCTGTTGACAGCGTTTGGCAGAATGACCGGCAAAAGCTGGCTGCACGCGCCGAAGTTGAGGGCACACAGCACGCCCAGCACCGCAGCTACGGCGCGGCGGGGCCACGCCCAGGGCAGGTTGGCGATGAGCAGCGCACAGAGGAAGCAGCCCAGCAGGTAGAACGGTGCGACGGCCAGGGATTGGTGGTCGTCCATATTCTGCACCCGGGTCACAAGCAGCACGGTCAGCACCGCGCCGACAGCGGAGAGCATCGACAGGCTGCGGGCCTTGGATTTATACAATCCGTATAGTATGCCAACAAGCATGATTGCGAACACGAGCCAGCCCAGATAGACGCGCTGGTTGTTCAGCTCGGCCAAAAAGCCACCGGTCTGGTAGGTGGCGTAACGGTCGCTGTAATCTGCGCGGACGATGCGCCAGAACATGGGCAGCAGCGGCACGCCGACGCAGACCAGCGACGCCGCAGCAAATTTCACAAAACGCAGGGCCGCACTGCCCTGTTTGGCGCGGGCGGCCCGGGCCAGCGCCCAGACACCGTAGAGCAAATAGAACGCCACAACGGTAAACATATAGCTGCGGCGGGTCAGCATCAGCAGCCCGGTGAAGGCCGCCAGGCTGACGAGCCGTGCGGGGGCTGGGCCGCTGAAATCATACCCGACGCCCAGCGCAAACAGCATGAAGGCGAACGCCACACCCAGCAGATCCGGCATACCACGGTAGAGCGCAATGTGCAAAAGCGGCAGCAGCAGCACAAACGCCATGGACAGCGCTGTGAAGAGCCGCGGCGCTTTCGACTGCACTTTTTGACGAAACACCGTCAGGAAAATCCACGCACTGTAATAGACCAGCGTCGGGATCAGCAGCGCACAGAGCAGCGCGAAGGTGTTGGCCGTGCGGGGCGTGAACATGAAAAACGGCTCGGCCAGCAGGTTGATGACCAGCGGCGCGTAGTCGTTGAACCAGGTCTTATAGATGGTGGAACCCACGCCGGTGAACACGCCGTCGGCGAAGTTGGATTCCAGCCGCACCTGCAAATTGTAGTAGGTGGCGTTGTCCCACAGGTAGAGGCTTTGACGGCCCACCATGGCGTGCAGGTAGAACGCCGCGCTGGCCGCAATGCAGATACCGAGAATGACGGCATCTGCCTTTGTCAGCTTTGCGCCGACGGCCCTCGCCGCACGGCGGTAGAGGCAGAACACGCCCAGCACCGCCGTGCAGGAGAGCAGCAACAGCCAGATATCCACCGGATTGCGGCCGCTGCCCAGCATATCCACGGCTTGCAGCCCCAGGACAAAATGCGCCGCGGTGCTGCACACAAACTTGACTGCAAACACACACAACAAAACCAGGACGGCCCGCTCCAGGCGGGTCATCCTGCGATACAACGTATAAAGTTTCGTTCGGAGTTTTGCCATTATTTTGCCTGCATGAACAGCTTACGGTTCTGCCACAGGTAAATGCCGCCCGAAAGCACGGTGGCCGCGCCGCACAGCCAGCAGAGCACGATGGTCACAAAGCTGACAACACCCACATCCGTCGGCCCGGCCAGCGCACCACCGAAGTAGTAGAAGATGATGGTCAGCATCTGCAGAACGGTCTTGACCTTGCCCCACATATTGGCGGCAATGACCGTGCCGGTCTCGGCGGCCAGCATACGCACGCCGGCAACCGCAAACTCACGGAACAGGATGACCGCCAGCACGATGGGCGAACAGACGCCATCCGTAACCATATAAATGAAAGCGGCAGTGGTCAGGCACTTGTCGGCCAGGGGGTCCATAAACTTGCCGAAATCGGTGACAAGGTTATTCTTGCGGGCCAGGTAGCCGTCCAGAAAATCCGTGAAGCTGGCCACGGCAAAGATAATGCCCGCTGTCAGCATGAATGCGGCGTTGAAATCCGCCGTGCCATAGTGGGACAGTGCCGCAAATATCATGAACACAGGCACCAGAACCACACGCATCATCGTCAATTTATTAGGCAGATTCATACATCAATCCTCCAGCTTTTCTTCCACATAACCGTACAGGTCGTAGGTGTCGGAATCGGTGATGGTCACGTTGTAGAACGCGCCGGTCTCCAGCGGGGTGTCGGCAGGAGTCAGCACATTGCCGTCAATTTCAGGGCAGTCAGCCTTGGTGCGCAGCAGGTACATCCCGGTCTCCTCGTCGATGCCGTCGCAGATGCACTCGTAGGTGTTGCCGACCTTCTCGCCCTCGCGCTCGGCGCTGACTTCGGCCTGCAATTCCATGATGTGGTCGGCGCGGCGCTGCTTGGTTTCCTCGTCGAGCTGGTTGGGCATCTTCGCGGCCACGGTGTTTTCCTCGGCCGAGTAGGCAAAGCAGCCCAGGCGGTCAAATTTGACGGTCTTGACGAAGTCGCACAGCTCGGCGTACTGCTCCTCGGTCTCGCCGGGGAAGCCCGCGATCAGCGTGGTGCGCAGCGTGATACCGGGGATGGCAGCCCGCAGCCGGGCGATGGCATCCTCGATCTCCTTGCGGCCGCCACGGCGGTTCATCGCTTTCAGCACGGCGTCGTCGCAGTGCTGGATGGGCAGGTCAAGATAGGGCACGACCTTGGTGTTGCGGACGAGGGCCGCAATAAATTCATCGCTGATACGTTCAGGATAGGCGTACAGCACGCGAATCCAGCGGATACCGTCGATTTCCTGCAAGCGGTCCAGCAACTCACAGATGGCACCGGGTTTGCCCCAGTCCTCACCATAAGCAGTGGGGTCCTGGGCAACCAGAATCAGCTCCCGCACGCCCTCGCCAGCCAGCCAGCGGGCCTCGGCCACACAGTCGTTGATCTCGCGGCTGCGCAGCGCACCGCGGATCAGCGGGATGGCGCAGTAGTAGCAGCCGTTGTTGCAGCCCTCGGCAATTTTTAAGTACGCATAGTGGCGCGGGGTTGAGATGACGCGGGCACCGCCCAGCGGCATATCGCTCTTGGGGCCATAGCTCTCAGTCTGGCCTGCGCCGTCGGCACACAGGCGGCGCACAATGGCGGGCAGCGCGGCGTTAGAGCCGATGCCGACGACCGCGTCCACCTCAGGGATCTCCTGGATGATCTGTTGCTTGTAGCGCTCGGCCAGGCAGCCGGTGACGATGACCTTGAGGGCCGGGTTCTGCTGCTTGTACTGGCAGGCCATCAGGATATTCTCGATGGCCTCGGTCTTGGCGGACTCGATAAATCCGCAAGTGTTGATGATGATGATGTCCGCCTCGGCCGGGTCGCCCACGGTGGTGTGGCCGTCCTTGATGAGGGCATGGCAGAAAACGTCGGCGTCCACCTGGTTTTTCGGGCAGCCGAGAGAGATAATGGCAATTTTCATTGGGTAGTCCTTTATAATTGGTTTAATTTTTGAATATCGCATTGGTTGCAGGGTGCGGCGGCAGCGACGGCCTGCGGGGCGGCAGATGCTTGCCGGAAATTGTAGGGCGGCCAGCCCTCTGGCCGCCGCGGAGGGGTCAAGACCCCTCCCTACATTGCGAACCGGTAAGGGGATGCAATCGACAGGCCGAGGGCCGGGCATGCCCGGCCCCTACAGTGCGGTGCGGTTTACTCGTCGTCGGATAAGACCTCACGTATGACCGCGTGGCTGAACCCGCGCCTGGCCAGAGCGGCGGCGACCTGGTCGCGCTTGCCCGCAGCCAGCTTGGCGGCGTACTGCCGCTCCACCAATGCCCGGGCAGTGGCGAGTTCCGGGTTTTCGCCGTCTTCGCCCTCGGCAAACAGCTCCTCCACCACCTCGGCGGCGGTGTCGCGGTCGATACCTTTTGCCGACAAATCGTTTAAAATTTCACGGCGGGATTTTCGCTTGCGCAGCAGCTCCGCTGCACGGCGGCGGGCAAACCCGGCATCGTTCAACAAGCCCAGCTCCCCCGCCCGCGCCACGGCGTAGGCGGCGCTGTGGGCGTCGAACTTACGGCAGAGCTTTTGGTATAGCTCCCCCGCCGCATGGTCGCGCAGGGCCAGGTAATCCATGGCCTTGTCCAGTGCGCGGCGGGTCTCGCTTTTCTTGCGCAGTTCCTCAATTTTCCACTCTTCCAGGTCATCATCCTGATGCAGCCCGGCATCGGCAAAGGTGTTTTCATCCAGCGAGAATGCAAATTCACCGTCAAAAAACAGCGCAAGTCTGCCTTTCTTTGTCTCTTTGATTTGCGTCAATCGCGGCATGGGTTATTCATCGACCATAATATCGAGGTCTACCTCGCTGCCGGTGGTTTTGGCAGCAGGGGCGGCGGGGGCTTCACCGGCGGCGACCGGCTTGACGATCTCGCTGGGGTCCAGCGGCTTGACGGTGCCCTTCTTGCCGGCGGCCAGCAGACGGTCGGCGTTGGCGCGGACGATCTTTTCGATCTCGTCGGAGACTTCGGGGTGATCTTTCAGGAACTGCTTTGCGTTGTCGCGGCCCTGGCCCAGGCGCATTTCTCCGTAATTGAACCACGCGCCGCTCTTCTGCACGACACCCAGCTTGACGCCGAGGTCAAGGATTTCGCCGATCTTGGAGATACCTTCGCCGAACATGATGTCAAACTCGGCCTCACGGAACGGGGGTGCGACCTTATTTTTGACGATTTTAGCGCGGGTGCGGTTGCCGATGAATGCGCCGGTGGAGTCCTTCAGACCCTCGATACGGCGCACGTCGATACGCACGCTGGAATAGTATTTCAGTGCACGGCCGCCGGTGGTGACTTCGGGGTTGCCATAGACGATGCCGACTTTTTCGCGCAGCTGGTTGATGAAGATGCAGACGGTGTTCGTCTTTCCGATAACGCCGGTCAGCTTGCGCAGGGCCTGGCTCATCAGGCGGGCCTGCAGGCCGACATGGCTGTCGCCCATCTCGCCCTCAATTTCGGCGCGGGGCACCATGGCGGCAACAGAGTCGACAACGACTGCGTCAATCGCGCCGGAGCGCACAAGGGCCTCGCAAATTTCCATGGCCTGTTCACCGGTGTCCGGCTGGCTGACCAGCAGGCTGTCGATATCGACACCCAGGGCGGCGGCGTAGGTGGGGTCGAGGGCGTGCTCAACATCGATGAAAGCGACCTCGCCGCCCATCTTCTGGGCCTCGGCCAGAATTTGCAGTGCCAGCGTGGTTTTACCGGAAGATTCGGGGCCGTAGACCTCAACGATACGGCCGCGGGGCACGCCGCCGATGCCCAGCGCCAGGTCGAGGCCCAGGCTGCCGGTGGGGATGGCGTCGACCTGCATCGTGACGTTGGCGCCCAGCTTCATGACGGCACCCTTACCGAACTGCTTTTCGATCTGCGCCAGCGCGGTTTCCAGCGCGGCCTTTTTATCGGCGGCAGGGCCTGCCGTCTTGGGGGTGGTATCTTTTTTAGCTGCCATGTTGCGTTTCTCCTTTTATATGCAAAGTAAGGTTATGATTTGCGTTTGCCTCTATTATATACGATTTACGAACAGATTACAACATTTTGTTGTGCGTTTTGTGTCCCATAGACCGGATTTTCAGGCGGTTTTTTCAATTTTTTTGCAGCAAAACAACCCGGTCGTTGCCGCCGTAGTCCTTGCGGCAGCTGCCGTTGGCCCAGCCGTGGGTCTCGCCCAGGGCCAGCACATCGGCGGCCTGGGCATAGCCAATCTCCATGACCAGCCAGCCGCCCGGGCGCAGTGCGGCCTTGTAGCGGGTCGTCAGCAGGCGGTAAAAATCTAGGCCGTCCGCGCCGCCATCCAGCGCCATGGCGGGTTCGTGGGCCGTCTCGGGCATCAACGCCCCCATTTCCGGCCCGGTCAGGTAGGGTGGGTTAGAGATGATGAGATCAGCGTACTCTTCGGACAGCAACTTATAATAGGTAAAGACGTCGGCCTGCATAGTACGCACGCCGCTGTCCGCCGTGTTGGCGGTCAAATAGGGCCAGGCGTCGGGGCTTTTTTCCACGCAGGTCACGTCCGCGCCGGGGACATGGCGGGCAATGCCCAGCCCCAGGCAGCCCGTGCCCGCGCAGAGGTCGTAGACCCGCGGCGACGGCACGCCTTGCAGCAGCTCGATGGCCGTCTCGCAGACGACCTCGCTGTCAGCCCGGGGGCAGAGCACGCCGGGGCCGACTTTGAGCGAAAAGTCCATAAAATCCCACTCGCCTAAAATATATTGCAGCGGCTCTCGCGCAGCGCGGCGTTCGGCCAGCGCGGCCAAGCGGGCGGCCTCGGCTTCGGTAGGGCCGTCGTCCAGGCGCGGGTCACGGCGGGTCACAAAGCGGTAAAGTTCCGCCGCGTCAAACCGGGCGTCGGGCACACCGGCGGCGGACAGCCAAGCGCAAAGGGCCTGAAATTCAGCGTTCACCAGCGGGCTTCCTCCTGATTCTCGGGCAGGACGGGCGTGACGGCGGCAATGGCAACCTCGATCATTGAGTCGTCAGGTTCAAAGGTCGTCAGTCGCTGCATCCACAGCCCGGGCTGTGAGACGATCTTGGACAGCAGGCTGTCCGAGCGGCCCGCCCATTTCAGAATTTCATACGAAATACCGACTAAAAGTGGGAACATACACAGCTTGTACACCACGCGCAGGGCCGTGCTGGTCCAGGGCAGCACCGCATACAAAAAGATGCTGATAATGATGACGAGAATCATAAAGCTGGTGCCGCAGCGGGGGTGGAAGCGGCTCTGTTTGCGGATGTTTTCCACTGTCAGGGGCAGCCCGGCCTCGTAACAGGCGATGGTCTTATGCTCGGCACCGTGGTACTCAAAGACGCGGTGCAGTTCCTTGAAGCGGGTGCAGAGGAACATATACCCAAGGAAGATGACCATTTTCAGTACGCCTTCCAGGATGACGCGCGGCCAGCGGCCCAGCGGCGCGGCCCGCATGACAAGGCCAGTCAAAAACGTGGGCAGGAAGGTGAACAGGAACAGCGCCAGCGCCACGCCGACGAAAGCCGCGCAGGTCATCATGGCATTCTGCACGGCGGGGGTGGCGTGTTCCTCGAACCATTTGTCCAGCTTGGACTCGGCGGGTTCGGTCTCCCCCTCCATGGCGACGTCGGCAGCGTGCATCAGGTATTTGTAACCCTTATAGAGGTTTTCGGCCATGTTGCAGACGCCGCGCACCAGCGGGACTTTATTGTACCAGCGGGTCGTGACGGTGTCGTAGGTCAGATCAATGCTGCCGTCCGGCTTGCGCACCGCGCAGCAGATTTTCTCCGGTCCGCGCATCATGATGCCCTCCATCAGGGCTTGCCCGCCGACGGAGGTGCGAAATTCTTTGGACATAAGTGCTCTCCTTTGTTTCTTTGCCTTCTCCCTTGGGACTGCGCCCGCAGGCGCGTGTCGGAGCGCAACCGCCGAAGGTGGCTCTTAGCGCGGAGGCTGAAGGTGGCCCCGCAGGGCCGGATGAGGGGCGGGTGTGCCGTCATTGCCCGGTAAAGGGTGCTGCGGCAAGGTCGCCCCTCATCAGTCCGCTTCGCGGACAGCTTCCCCCTCGGGGGAGGCCTTAAATCTTTTCATGCAGATGTTCTTGCCCGGGGTGGTAGATGGGCAGGGTGACGGTGACGGTCGTGCCCTGACCCAGGGTCGAGTCGATATCGAATCGGCCGCCCAACGTCTGGACGATCTCATCAACGACGGCCAGGCCGATGCCCGAGCCGCGCACCGAGTTCTTTGCCTTGAAGAATTTCTGCTTGACCTTCTCGAGGTCATCTGCCGCGATGCCCCGGCCCTGGTCGCGGATGGACGCCGTGACCGTGACCGGGGTGCGGCTCAATTCCAGAAAAATCGTACCGCTCGGTTCGGAATATTTTATCGCATTATCGAAGAGATTCACAAACACCTGCCGCAGGCGTGCGGGATCGGCCCAGACCGGGTAGGGTTCCTCCGGCTCGGAATAGACGAGCTGCATCCCCTCCTGGCGGATACGTGCCTCGACAAAAAGCGCTGCGTCGGTGGCCTCGGCCACAAAATCCAGCACCTGACAGTTCATTTTGATGCCGTTTTGCAGGCGGGAGAAGTCGAGCAGCTCCTCCACCATCGTGTAGAGACGGTCGGTCTCGGTGCCGATGACCGACAGGCCGCGGCGGTAATTTTCATTCGTTGGGTCGTCGATATTTTCAATCGTCTCGACCCAGCCTTTAATGGAAGTCAGCGGGGTGCGCAGCTCATGGCTGACCGACGAGATAAACTCGTTTTTCAGCCGCTCGGTCTCGGCCAGGTCCTCGGCCATTTGGTTGATGGTCTTGCACAGGCGGCCAATTTCATCGTTGTATCGTGTATCCGGAAGGCGGACTTTCATGTCACCCTTGGCAATTTTCGTTGCGGTGGCTTCCACCTCACCCAGGGGGCGCACGATGGAGCGCACAAAAAACAGGCCGCTCCAGACGGTAAAGGTCAGCACCAGCACGCCCAGGCCAATGCAGATGGCAATGGTGCGCCACCACCGCGCGTCCACCAGCGAGAGGCTTGTCACCATCCGCATGGCGGCGATGCTGCCCGCCGCGTAGGGCACGAGCATCGTCACGGCCATGACGCGCTCGCCGTTGGGCGTTGTGAAGATGGCCGACCCCATGCCGTTGGCCGAGGTAAGCGCCCGGCCATAGTCGGTGCCGTCGGTCAAGTCGCGGCTCATGGTGCCGCTGCTGGTCGCCAGAATGACGCCCTGGCCGTCCAGCAGCATGAACTCGAACTTGTCCTTCTCGTCGAACTGCTCAACCACGCGGCGCAAGGCCTGGCCGCGGCTTTCGGCGGTGGTCGCAGTATTCCCCGCCGTGCCGGTGGCCTGCAAGCGGCCCACGACGGTGGAAAAACGGCTTTCCATCGCACGTTCCACCCCGCCGTAGAGGTCATTGTAGCTGTAATACAGGAACAGCCCCTCGGCAATCGCCAGCACCAGCACGGTGATGAGCAGGCTGCCGCGTATCCAGCGGCGGATGATACTGCTAGACTGCATGAGGGGAACCTCCTTTCTGGGGGGATTTTTTGGGGGCTGAAGTGTCAGGTCGTGATAAAGGCAAGGAGGATATGCGGCGGCCAGAGGACTGGCCACCCTACGAAAGCAGCCGTCAAACCCTTATTACGCGTTCCACCGGTACCCGTACCCCCACACGGTCATGATGTGCTGGGGGCTGCTGGGCTCGTCCTCGATTTTCATGCGCAGGCGGCGGATGTTCACATCGACAATTTTTACGTCGCCAAAATAGTTCTTGCCCCAGACGCCCTCCAGGATTTTTTCACGTACCAACGCCGTAGCCGGGTTGCGGAAGAACAGCTCCATGATCTGGAACTCCACTTGGGTCAGGTCGATGGGCGTGCCGGACTTGTACAGAATGCGGCTCTTTTCGTCCAGCACGAACGGCCCGCTGACCAGTTGCTCCGGCTCCTCGGCAGGTTTGGGCACACTGCCGCTGCTGCCGCGGTAGATGCGCCGGGTCAGCGCCTCCAGGCGGGCAATCAGCTCCGACACGGAAAATGGCTTGGTTATGTAATCGTCCGCGCCGATGGACAGGCCGCGGATCTTGTCGCTCTCCTGCCCTTTGGCCGACACAATGATGATGCCGATATCGCTGTCGTCGCGGCGGATGGTTTCGCACAGGCTCAGGCCGTCCATGCCCGGCAGCATAATGTCCAGCAGCGCCGCATCACAGCGCTCACCGCCGTGCATCAGCTCCAGCGCACGCTCGGCGCTGGGGGCTTCCACCACTTCCCAGCCCGCCATTTTCAGGTTCAGGGCTACCATTTCGCGGATGCTGGCTTCGTCCTCGACCAGTAAAACTCGTTTCATACAACAGGTTCCCTTCCTTATTTTAATTGGAACCCAACAGCACGGTGTTCTGGCTGATGGTGTCCAAACTCAATCCGTAATAGGGTGTGACCACCCGCGCCTGCAGCTGCTGGCTGCCGATGTTGGCAATGCGCAGGTAGTTCCCCACGCCGGTGGCCGCGTTGTCGGCCGGGTCCACGACCCGCATTTCGCAGTAGACCGTCGTGCCCTCGGCGTTGCAGAGCAGCCAGCCCGTGCCGCTCTGGTTCGAGCGTATCAGCACACTGCCGTGCATTGACTCCGGCAGCTGCATGAAAAAGTTGTACTCGCTGTCGTACACGCCAAACCGGCTGTTGCCGCCGGCCGCCGAGGTGTAATCCTTCCAGAGCGCAAAACTCAGGCGCTTGTCCATCGGCGTTTGCAGCGTACCGCCGTCGTCGATCTCCACCGGGATGTCCACGGTGCCGTTGTTATCAATGTCGCAGCTCAACAATTCGCTGTGGTAGCGCAGGGTGCTGCGCTGGATGTCGCTCAAACCACTGGGGCGGTAGGGCTGCAAAAAGCCGGTCTCGGCGTCGTACAAAATAATGTCCGACACCAGGCCGCTGGCCCCGGTCCAGGCGTCCATGACCAGGTACATACCGTCGTCGCTGCCGGTGCCCGCGTGCAGGGCTGCGCAGCTGCTGTACACGCCCTCGCCTAGGTTCAGCGTTTGGGTCGAGCGGAACTCGCCATCGTTGGCGGTCAGTAATTGCAGCGTCACGCCTCCCAGTTCGCTGTCCGGCGGCAGGGCCAGCACAAGGTCCTGCGTGTCGCCCTTGCCGGTGAAGTCGGCGACGATCATGTCGGTATAGCTCTTGCTTATGACCGTAGACAGCGTAGCACCGTCATATTGGTAGACCACCAGATATTGATCCCCCTGGGGCGAGATGTACCCGGCCAACAGCTGCTGGCTGGTGGTGTCGCGCAGGTGCGCGGCAGAAAAGCTCTGCACCTCGCTGGTCAGGCCCTCGATGGCGTGGCTGACGCGCCAGCCGCTGTCGCCGCTGGGCTCCAGCACAGCCAGCCAGACGTTGGAGCTGGTCGTGTCGGTGGTGTAGAGGATGGCTGCCTCGTCGGTGCCGTCGCCGTCCCAGTCGCCGAAGGCGAAAGGCGAGAGGAAGTCACCGTTGGCGGGGTATTTCAGGGTGGCGCTGCCGCCCAGATAGCTGTTCAGCGCCTTTTGCAGGGCCGCGCTCTCACCGGAAAGCTGCGGCGCGCGCAGCAGGGTCTCCACGTTCCCCTCCGCGCTGCACCCCGCCAGTAAAAGCGGCACAAGGAGCAGCGCGGCGATTTTTTTCATCATGGCGGTCTGCTCCTTTCTCACATAAATATACGAATATAGTATACCACATTTACGGCAGCGCCGCAATGCCTAACAGCATCAGCAGGGTGCCTGCCGCCGCACCAAAAATGCCCGCAGCGCGATGTTTGGCTGCTAGGGCCTGGGGCAGCAGCTGGGCCAGGGCCACCCATACCATAATACCCGCCGCCAGCACGACCGTCCCCGTCAAAAAGCCGGGTGTAAAAAACCGGCGCAGGAACAGCCAGGCCAGCACCGCCCCCAAGGGTTCCGCCAGCCCGGAGACAAGTGCCGCCAGCACACCGGCTGCGCGGCTGCGGGTCGCGTAGGCAAAGGGCACCGCCACGGCAAGGCCCTCCGGGATGTTGTGCAGTGCAATGGCCGCCGCAGTGCGCAGACCCAGCGCCGGGTCTGCCGTCCCGGCGAAGAATGTGAGTACGCCCTCGGGGAAGTTGTGCAGCAGCAGTGCCGCGCCGGTGATGAGGGCCGTGCGCATGGCCGCCGCGCGGGCCGGGTCGCGGCCCTGACCAAAGCGGTCGGCCAGCTCGGATTCCTCGGGCAAAAGTCGTCCCAGCAGCGCAGCGGTCAGCATTCCCAGTGCCAGCAGCGACACCGCCGCCCCGCCGCTGCCCAGCGGCGGCAGGTAAGCGGCGTAAAAATCCAGCGCTTCGGGCAGCAGATCGGTCAGTGACGCCGTGAGCATGACCCCGCCCGCAAAGCCTGCGCTGGCCGCCAGCAGCCGTTCTGTCGGTGTGCAGAGCACCGCCAGCGCCCCGCCCAATCCCGTGGACAGCCCGGCAATCGTGGTAAGTACAATCGGTGAAGTTTGCATAGGTACGCCCCCAATCTTTAGATTTGTAAATGTATACGGTGCGCAGGGCAGCATATGACAAGAGGACAGGGGTGTTCTTTGGCGGGAGAGTATGATATACTTGATTTAGCATATCAAATCGGAATTTGAAAGGAGAAAACTCATGTATCCGTTAATATCTGTTTTTATTATAGTAGTTGGTGCGCTACTATTGGTTTTTGCAAATAAAATTATAAAAAATAACAAGGTTAATCGAATTGGCATTAAAGTGGTTGGCGGTATTCTAATTATAGTTGGTTTACTTCTGCTGTATTTTTTATTATCAGGAAAATTGACATTGCCATTATCTAAGTAAGTGAAATTCCAGTTTGTAAGGATAAGCGGGTATTTATGGGAAACTGCGGGCCGGGCATACCCGGCCCCTACGGATGCACACAACATAAAAAGGCGCTGCTATCTATCTGACAGCAACGCCTTTTTATTTTATTTCGTGTTCCGCCCTTAGTACCCGCTGCCGGCCTCGCCGGAGGTGAGCAGCTTGACGGCACGGGAAGTGCCCAGGCGGTCCGCGCCGAGGTCGAGGAACTTCTCGATGTCCTCAACGGTGGAGATGCCGCCCGCAGCCTTGATCTTGCAGCGGCCCGCAACGTGCTTGGCGAACAGCTCAATGTCGTGGAAGGTCGCGCCGCCGGTGGAAAAACCGGTGGACGTCTTGATGAAGTCAGCACCGGCCTCGGGGACGATGTCGCACATCTTGATCTTCTCTTCCTCGGTCAGCAGACAGGTCTCGATGATGACCTTCAGCACCTTGTCGCCCACGGCGGCCTTGACGGCGGCAATGTCGTTGCGCACATCGTCGTACTGCTTGTTTTTCAGCCAGCCGATGTTGATGACCATATCGACCTCGGACGCGCCGTTCTCAACGGCAGTTTTGGCCTCAAAGGCCTTACTGGCGGTGTCCATAGCGCCGAGGGGGAAGCCGACGACGCAGCAGACCGGCACACGGCCCGCCATGTACTGGGCGGCCTGCTTGACATAGCAGGTATTGATGCAGACAGAAGCGCAGTGGTTGGCGATGGCCTCGTCACACAGGGTCTGGATCTGGGGCCAGGTAGCCTCGGGCTTGAGCAGGGTATGGTCGACCTTGCTCAGCATTTCTTCTTTCGTGTATTTCATCGGAAATTTTCCCCTTTCTCACAGCGCTTGCACAGGCGCGCCTGATGCAGACCCAGCGCCGCAAATACGATGGAGGTGATGCTGACCGTGGCACCGATGATGCCCAGGATCAGCCCCACCAGACGGAATGCATGACCGCGAACTTTCTGTTTCATAGGGGATGCCTCCTTTTTGGGACGTAATTTTTTGTGCACCAGCTGCTTTGCTCCGTGGGTCAGCAGCGGGTGCCTCAGTGCGAATTTGGCTACCTTAAAAATAAGCATGGCTGTCTCCTTCCCGGTTCAAGTCACTTCTTTTTAAAGATAAACAATTTGCTGAAAACATAGTTGGACAAAATGACGATGACCTGGCTGAACAGCTTGACGCCCATCGCCCACAGCTTGCCGTTGGCAGCGGCGAAAGCGACGTGCGGACCGACCAGGCTGACGCCCACCCAGATAATGAGCTGGTCCATGACCATCGTTGCGATGCGGCAGGACACAAACTGCCCGAACTCTGCCAGGGCTGCCTTGCCTTTGTTCTCGCTCTTGAACACAAAGGTGTGGTTTGTCCAGTAAGCAAAGAGGATGCAGATGATGTTGTCGATGACATTGCCGATACCCGCCGCAAAATCCGTGCCGAACGCCGCCTGGAAGGCCGCGAACACGACCAGGTTCAAGAGCGTTGCCACCCCGCCGAAGAATAGGTAGGCCAAGCCCTCGTAGTATTTTTTGATGAAGCCTTTGAGTTTTTGCATGATGTACCCGTTTTATTTGTAGGGGCGGGCATCGCCCACCCGCGGGGCGTCGAGGACGCCGTCCCCTACAACGTTCTTATACAAAAGGGGCCTGCCTGTTACAACAGGCAGGCCCCTTGCGGTTGCTCAGACTTATTCAGCGTCCTCGCCGTTCTCGTCGAGGCAGGCCTTCATGGACAGGCTGATGCGCTTGCGGTCGAAGTCAACTGCGGTCAGCTTAACGCGAACCTCGTCGCCAACCTTCAGCACATCGGAAACCTTGTTCACGCGCTCGTTGCTGATCTCGCTGATGTGAACGAGACCGTCAATGCCCGGCATGATGCGGACGAAAGCGCCAAACTTGGTGATGGAGACAACGGGAGCGGTGAACTCAGTGCCAACGGGGACTTCGTTCTCCAGCTTGACCCAGGGGTTGTCCTCTTCCTTCTTGTAGCCCAGGGAGACCTTCTGGTTTTCGGGATCGTAGCTCTTGACGTAGACTTCGATCTCGTCGCCGACCTTGACGACCTCAGAGGGATGCTTGATGTTGTTCCAGCTCAGCTCGCTGATGTGGCACAGGCCATCGACACCGCCCACGTCAACGAAAGCGCCGTAAGAAGTCAGGCTCTTGACAACGCCCTTGTACTGCTTGCCGACCTCAACATTGGCCCAGAACTCCTCGCGCTTGGCCTTGTTGGCCTCGGCAGTGACCTTGTTGATGGAGCCGACGATCTTGCGGCCGGCACACTCGGTGATGACCAGCTGAACGTGCTGGCCAACCAGCTTGGTGTAGTCCTCGTCGCGGCGCATGGTGGCCTGAGAGCGGGGAACAAAGACGCGAACGCCCTTGACGTTGACAACAACGCCGCCCTTGTTGGCTTCCATGACATCGCCTTCCATGACGGTGCCGTTCTCGGCAGCCTCGGAGACGTCCTTCATGCCCTTCTGGGCCTCAAAACGGACGCGGGACAGGGTGTCAACACCCTCCTGGTCGTTGGTCTTAACGACCACCAGATCCAGATCGTCGCCCTCTTTAACAAGGTCTTCCATCTTGGCGTTGGGATCATGGCTCATCTCGCGCAGGGGCACAATGCCGGTGTGCTTGGAACCATCGATGCCGACGGTGCATTCCGTCGGAGAAACGCTGATGACCTTGGCTTTTACAATCTTGCCTGCGTACAGGGGCTTTGCTTCGGATGCGGCGAGCATCTCCTCAAAGCTCATGTCGTCACGGATTTCACTCATACTGTTAAGTACCTCCTCAATTATAGACGAAGGCGTTGAAGCCCCGGCCGTCACGCCCACCACCGCAGCACCGGCAAGCCAGCTTGGGTCGAGTTCATCAGCAGTCTCGACGTTGATGGCTTTGGTATGCCGCGCGGCGACCTGTAACAGCTTTTGGGTATTGGAAGAATGATGACCACCAATGACGACCATGCGGTCGCATTTTTGGCTGAGGTCTTCCGCTTCCTGTTGCCTCGCCCACGTTGCATTACATATTGTATCAAAAATTTTGGCTTTTGTACACTCTTTTTTTAAAAAACCTTTGCAATTTTCCCAACTTTCCACGCGAAACGTCGTTTGTGCGACCACGTAGATGGATTCTTGTTGCAAAAGTTCAGGGAGCAATTTTTGCAGTTGCTCCAAATCGGCAAAAACCCGCACCGGGCCTGTTGTATGGCCTACAATCCCCTGCACTTCCGGGTGGTCAGCGTCGCCAGCGACCAGCAAAAGCGCACCGATTTTGTCTGCTTCCATAGCAATTTTATGGATTTTTGCTACAAACGGGCAGGTGGCATCGTGATACGCCAGGCGGCGTGTGCTTATTTTATCATAGACAGTTCTGGGCACGCCATGACTGCGGATGATGACCTCGTACCCATCGGGTACGGCGTCGATATCGGGGCAGGTCACAGCGCCTTTTTCTTCCAGGTCGGCTACGACCTGGGCGTTGTGGATCAGCGGGCCAAGGGTCGCAACTTTGCGTCCCTGCGCCAATAAATCATAGGTCAGCTTGACAGCGCGGTCCACGCCGAAGCAGAACCCGGCTGTTTTTGCACGGATGATTTGCATATTATGCGTCTCCTTTTGGCAGCTGCGGCTTGTCGGTCGTTTCGGGCACATCCACGGCGGGAGCGGGGTTCTCGGCAATCTGCGGGGTGAAGGCGTTGTCCGCCAGCAGCTGTTCCAACTCGTCGCGCAGGCGGTTCTTCATGCGGCGCAGCTCGGCCATTTTGTGGCTCTGGTCTTTAATTTGCAGATCCTCGGCAGGGATAGCCTCACCGAACACGATGCGGATTTTACAGAACAGGTGCATTTTACCGTCCTTGGTGCCGTAGATGATGCGCACCGGCAGCATATCGGCCCCGGCTGCGGCGGCAATGACGAACGCGCCGCTTTTGATCATGCCCAGCTTGCCGGTTTTGGTGCGGGTGCCCTCGGGAAAGACCATGATGCCTGTACCATTTTTGCACTCATTCGTCAGCTTTTCCACGATGGTTGTGTCGCCCTTGCCGCGCTCAATGGCGACCGCGCCCATGCAGCGCAGGAACCACCCGGCCAGCGGATTTTTAAAGAGTTCTTCCTTTGCCAAAATGCGCAGCCGTTTCCAGTCAAACACCGTTATAGCGACGAAAACAGGATCCAGATTGGCGATATGGTTCGGCGCAATGACATAAGCGCGGCCATCGCGGACGGCTTTCAGATTCTCGCGGCCGATGACCTCAAACCGCCAGATGATGTGCGCCAGCACCCAGACAATGGGCAGCAGAATCCAGTATAAAAGCATAAGCTGCCCCCTCAGATATGCGCAAGAATGGTGCGCTTCAGCAGGTCAAAGCTCTCCTGCAAACCGATGTCACTGGTGTCCACCAGAATGGCGTCCGCAGCCTGTTTCAGCGGGGCGACGGCGCGGTGGCTGTCCTGATAGTCGCGCTGCTGGATATCTGCCAGCACCGTGGCGAAGTCGGCGGGCTGGCCCTTCTCGGCCAACTCCTTGGCGCGGCGCTGGGCGCGGGCCTCGGCGCTGGCGGTCAAGAAAATCTTGACGGTGGCATTCGGCAGAACCACCGTACCGATATCGCGGCCATCCATCAGGATGTTCTGGCTGGCGGCCAGCCCGCGCTGGGTGTCCAGCAGGAAGGTACGCACGGCGGGGTGCGCAGCCACGGCGGAGGCGGCCATGCCGATGTTCTCGGCACGGATGGCGTCGCTGACGTCCTCACCGTTCAGGTAGATGTGCTGTGCGCCGTCCAACAGGCGGATATCCAGCCGGATCTTCGGCAGCAGTGCGGCTACGGCGTCGGCGTCGTGGGGATCCACGCCCGCGCGCACGGCGTACAGCCCGATGGAGCGGTACATAGCGCCGGTGTCGACGTAGACATAGCCCAGATCCTTGGCCAGTGCCTTGGCCAGGCTGGATTTACCGGCCCCGGACGGGCCATCGATTGCGATAGAAACCATGATATATCACCCTTTTTAAATAATAAATATCACTTTGGCTTCTCCCCTGAGGGGAGAAGCTGCCGCCCGCAGGCGGCTGATGAGGGGAGCGTTTTCCGGCACAACCCATAAACATGTTGCCGCCGTAAAGTTGCGGGCCGGGCATACCCGGCCCCTACCGGGTGGTTTGCCCATCAACGGGCTGCCGCCGTAAGGCCGCCCCTCATCCGGCCCTGCGGAGCCACCTTCCCCCCAACGGAGGAAGGCTTGGGGTTACAGCGCCCGCACCGCCGCTTGGGCCGTCGCCCAAGCGATTTGCAGGTTATACCCGCCGGTGCGGGCGTCCACATCAAGGACCTCACCGGCAAAGTACAGCCCCTCGCAGAGCTTGCTTGCCATCGTCTTGGGATCGACCTCGCGCACATCCACGCCGCCCGCCGTGATAACGGCGTGTTCCTTGTCGCCCAGCGCCGACACCGGCACCTGCCAGTGCTTGCACAGGTCCACAAGGGCCTGCTTCTGCTCCCGCGTAATCTGCGCGGCTCTGGTGGCAGGGTCAACGCCCCACTTTTCCACAGCTACCGGGCGCATGGAATTGGGCAGCAGCTTAGCCAGTGCGCCCTGCGCGCTGTGGCTGCCCTGCTCGGCAAAGTCGCGGGTCAGGCGGTCATAGAGCGTTTTCTCGTCCAGCGCAGGCTTTAGGTCAAACTCACAGATATAGCGGTGCTTCGTGATGTCCTCGATGTAGGTACTGGCCGAGAGCACCAGCGGCCCGGACAGGCCGAAGTGGGTGAACAGTGCCTCGCCCTGCTCGGTAAACAGCGGCTTGCCGTCGCAGAGCAGTGTCAACGTGACGTTGCGCAGGGCCAGGCCCATCATGCGGCGGCAGGCCGGGTCGGGGCTGACCAGGCTGCACAGGCTGGGCTGGGGCGGCACAATGCTGTGCCCCGCCTGACGCGCCAGCTTGTAGCCGCTGCCGTCGCTGCCGGTGGCCGGGTAGCTGATGCCGCCGGTGGCGATCAGCGTGTTCTCGGCCCGCAGTGTCTCGCCCCGGTCGGTGACGGTGCCCTTGCAGACGCCGTCCTCGATCAGCAGCTTTTTCGCGCTGCCGCGCACAAATTCAGCGTCCCGGGCATAGTCCCGCAGGGCGGCCAGCACGTCGGCGGCGCGGTCGCTCTGGGGGAACACCCGCCGCCCGCGCTCGGTTTTGAGCGGCACGCCGAGGGATTCAAACAGTTCCATCGCCGCTGACGGCGGAAAGGCGTAGAGGCTCGAGTACAGGAACCGCCCGTTGTGGCGCACATAGGGTAAAAACTCCCGCACATCGCTGTCACTTGTGACGTTGCAGCGTCCTTTCCCGGTGATGAGCAGCTTTTGGCCGGGGCCTTTGGGGTTGTGCTCCAGTACGGTCACGGTCAGGCTCCGGGCGCAGGCCGCCCCGGCTGCCATCAGGCCCGCCGCACCGCCGCCGATGACCAATAAGTCCGTCATGCGTTGTCCTTTCTTTTAACAGATATAGGCCGTCCATACAAAAACAGCCCGGCAAATACGTAGAGAACCAGCAGCGGGTGTACCGGAGCCAGGTACATGGTGCTGGTGCCGATGCCGAAGCTGGACACCTCGACAAAAGCGATCATGGCGCAGCGCAGCAGCGCAATACCGAAGATGCCGAACAGCAACAGCCAGGGCACAACGGTCTCCGCCGTGCATTTTTTGCGCAGACACGATAAAAGCTTCATAAGCTGGAACACCACCGCGCAGAACACGCAAACCGTCAGCACCACGCCGTACACCCAAGCCCACCCCTGCATAACGGCGAAAATCGCACGCTGGTAGGGGCTGTAATAGGGCGTGTCCTCCCCCGCGTTGGCGGCAGCGTTGAAGCCGCAGTGCAGGTAGCCGGACCATGCCGCAATGTCGTCGTCGGTTCCAATCGACCGCAGCGCCTCGTAGGGCGCACAGTCGCGGAAGCCCAGCACGTGCCGGAAGCCGTTCCAGGTCTCGGCCAGCGTGGCGGGCACATAAGCCGCCGTGATGGGTTGGCTGGTGGCGACCCGTTTGCCGGTGCGGCTGGGCAGGGTGCCCGCGTCGCAGGCGGCGTTGATCTTGTCCGCCACGGTCTGCCAATAGTTGGCTGCGGTCTGGGCGTCTGCGTAGATGCCCTCATACTGGGCGGCGCGGCGGATGGCCCAATAGAAGCTGCCCGCGCGGTAGTCGTCAAGGCCTGGGTCGCGGAAGTCGTTCTCCATCTGGGCATCCTCTTCCAACCAGTAGGCGATGGGTTTCAGTTCCGGCACAGCTTCGTAGATTTTTTCGCGTGCGTCAGCGGGCACAGACAGGTACGGTTTGTCGCTGTCCGTGTCAACGCGCATCATCGCGCCCATGGCGGCGGCAAACGAGCCCTCGGAGAAATCCGACAGGGCAAACACGCCGTAGTGGGTGTAGTTGAGGGTGCAGAAGGTCAGCACACCGACGCCGAGCATGGCGTAGGGGATGACCTGCGCGGCAAGGGCTCTCCAGCGGCGCTGACCCACCAGCACCACCGCCACAATGACGGTAGCCGCCGCGGCAAAGGGCAGCAGGAACAGTCCCGCGTCCTCGCGGTCGAGGTAGCCGCAGGCCAAGCCTGCGCCCGCCGCTGCCAGCCAGGGCCAGAGCGGCTTGTCTTTTTCAAAGACGGCCCGCAGTGCCATCCCGGCCATGCCCGCAAAAAAGTACAGGCAGAGTGCCGGGAAGATGTTGTCGCGGTAAACGCGCAGCGTGTAGGCCGCCCAGGACGACGGCAGAAACGCCAGCGCCGCAAACAGCGCCAGCGTCAGCACGCGGCCCTGCTCGGTCCGTTTTTTTCGCCACAGCGGCGAAAATGCAAACGCTACCAGCAGCGCCGCGCCGCACCAGAGCGCCGCGCCCGCGACCAGATACGGCAGGTGCAGTGCGTGCAGCAGGGCCAGCCACACCGGGAAGAACATGGCCTTGGACAGCGTCAGGTAGTCATACGCGCCCAGCCACTCCCCCGCCGTGATATTCTGCGCCGCGCGGAACATCAGTTCATCGTCCAGCGGGGCGCCGCCCACCCAGGTGTACGCCTGCTGAAAGCTCGTCAGCGCCAGGCGCAGGCAGACCAGCAGGGCGCAGACCAGCCAGAAGCCCCGGCGGGACAGGCGAAGTTGCTTTTTGTGTAAATTCTTCATGGATCACTTTTGCAGCTTTTCGATGCTCTCCACTAAATATTTCTGCTGCTTGAACACCAGATCCACCAGCAGCGACAGGTACTTGACCACGATGGTCAGCACCGCAAACAGCCCGGAAAATCCCACCGTGATGACGAACATCGTGGTGGTCCAGCCCTCGACCGGGTGGCCGGTGATGAACACCACCAGCGTGTAGACCAGCTCGGCCAGGGCCAGCGCCAGCATGCAGAGGGTGACCGTCATGCTGGCCTTGAACCCAGCGTTGGTGTACAGCGCCAGGCTGTCCAGCGCCAGGTTGAACCGCCCCTTGCTCTTGACGGTCAGCTGGCCGTCAAATTCCAGATCGGTCATTTTCAGGCCCGACGCTGCGTAGGCCGCCTTGCGGTAGGGCAGGTGGGCACTGGAAGCGTGTACGCGGTTGATGGCGCGGCGCGTGACCAGCCGGAACGCATCGGTGCGCAGCCGGTAGGCACTTTGGGAATGGGCGTTGAACACCTTGTAAAACAGGCCGCTGCTGCCCCGCACGGTGCGCGGGCAGACCGAGACGATGTCGCTGCCGGTCAGCGCGGTCTGGTAGGCCTTGAAAATCAGCTCCGCCGGGTAGCAAAGCTCGGTGGAATCGAACTCATACACATAGTCGCCGATGGCAGCGTCAAGGCCCGCGTTCATGGCGTTTTCCAGGCCGTGGTAGGTGCTCATGTGCAAAATCGTCAGCGGAGCGGCCTGCTCTTTGCCCCAGGCGCGCAGCCGGGCCACGGTGTCGTCGGTGCAGGCGTCATCCACGACGACCAGCTCATACTGGGCGAAGTGGGCGTCCAGCTCGGCGGCGGCGGTGCGGCAGAACTCCACCGCGCGGGCACCATCGTTGTGCAGGTAGACGACTGCCGAGACAAAGTTTTTTTCTTTTGTGTTCATACTTCCAGCACCTCGTCCAGGTCATATACGGTATTGATCTTGCCGCTCAGCACGCTGACGAGCTTCGGCTCATCGCTCATGACGCGCACGACCGTCGGGCGCGAGTCGTCAATTTCGCTTGCCTTCAAAATCGGTTTCATGCTGAACAGGCTGCTGTGGTAGGCAAAACCGTATTCTTCCTTTAAATATTTGCGGGCCAGCTGGCTCATGTAGGGCCAGGCGCTTTGCGGCTTGGCCGGGCACTCGTTACAGTTGTACAGGCTGCCCGGGGTGCAGCAACCGCCGCTTTCTGCCTGGCAGGGGAAGGTTGCGACGCTGTCATAGCTCGTCTCATGCGGGGTGAAAGTCACGCTGGTCAGGCTGTGTAGGCCGGTCTGGCCGAAGGGCATCAGGCTGAAAAACGGCCCATCCATGACCGTGATGCCGGTGTGCTTTAAGGCATCCTCCACCGTACACAAAATGATCTCGCATTTTTCGTACTTGATGCCAAAGGGCGGCAGACCCAGCAGGGCGTGCACGTCGTTGACGCCCGCATAGGTAGCGTTGAGCAGGTAGGGTGCTTCGGCGGTGGTGTCCCCCGCCGCGACCCGCCACGCGCCACCGGCTTTCTCGATCTTGTCGGGCTTGTGGCTGTACAGGATTTCGACATTCGGCAGGGCGGCCAGCTTCTCCAGGAACCAGCGCTTGAGCACCTGGGCGTCGTAGGTGTACTCTTTCGTCAGGAATGCGCCGTCGCAAAGGCCGGGGTTGAAGTACCGCTCGGGCGCAACATCGTCACAGCGGATGCCCGCCGCCGCACAGAAACGGCGAAATTCGGCGGCGTTCGTCCAGGAGAAATGGGCGCTGGTGGCGTAGACCTGGTCAAACTCCGTGTGCAGGCAGAAGCCATAATCCGCACAGAAACGTTCAAAATAGTGGGCCGACTTGATGGCCGTGGAGTAGCTGCGCGGGTAGTGGTAGCCCATATGGACGCGGGCCTGGTTGATGTAGGTTGCGCGCATAAAGGGCGCGGGGTCACGCTCCAGCACAAGGACGCGCTGGCCCGCCGCGCCGCATTTCTGCGCCGCATACAGCCCATACAGCCCCGCGCCGAGGATGATTTTATCGTAGGTCAATTTATTTTTCTCCTTTGGGGCACGCACTTACAAGCCCATGCGGCACAATAAGCCGCTGCACCGCCATACCCATACAAATGAACATATACGGCACAACGGTAATCATCGTCCGCATATATTCGCCGCAGGTGATAAAGAAAGTCAAGAAAGTCGTACACATCAGCAGGGCAAACAAGGCCATATGCAGCCAAGGCGGGCGTTTTTGCTGCACCCATGCAATGACCATCACCACGCCCCAGAGCAGCGAGAGAATGTAAGCAGCATGTAGTGTCAGCCAATGTTCCAGCGGGTTAGCCAGTAACTCACCCTCCTGCGCGATGGCAAGACACAGGTTATACACACGGTCATCGCCGTAGCGCAGTTCCAATCCATAAGCTGACAACTCGATCGCGCGATAGTTCCACATTACGTTGCAGGTATCCTTGATATAGCGCACGGCATTTGTGCGGAAGAAATCCTTTGCCAGCTTTTGTCCCTTGGCGTTGCCGTATACGGACAGCAATTTACCGACTGCGTAGCCGTCTATGCCGGTGTCCTCGGCTATGGCGTCCTCCACGATTTGTCGGGCATCCTCGTCCGCAAAATCTTTGTAATAGCCGCGGTCCACACACACTCTCAAATCCTGGCGCGGTCCGGCATCGGTCAGGGAGAATATCCCGAACTGATTGGAAAACGACGCGCAGTAGACAATGATCCCCAGCGCAGCAACTGCCCCCCATGCAAGCAGGATGCCCAAATCTTTTTTCTCCTTTTTATCAGCGTAAAACATCCGCCAGACAAAAAACACCATGAGCATTGCCAGGTAAGTCAGGAACTGCGGACGCAGGAAAATGAGCCATACCGTAACCAGCAGCGCACCCGCACCGTCCCAAAAGCGGCGCTCCTGGATGTAGCGAACAATCAGGAAAAAGAATACCACGGTGGCTGACAGAGAAAGGGATTCTGTCAAAACAACATTGTCCCAGCCATACACCGCCGGGCAGAATCCGTACAGAAGGAGCACCGCTGCCCGCACGCGGGTACCCACCCCTACGCGGCGCAGCGTGGCCGAAAACAGCGGCAGAACGGCGATGCCAACCAGCTCCTGCAAAAAAGTGGCTGCGTGCAGCTGATGCCATTCGCCGACGATTATGCGAATCAGATACAAAATCGTACCGTACACCGGTGCGCGGCCATTCACCGCGCTGCCCTGCAAAGCACGTATCGGGTCGTAGGCCAGATAATCCTGCGAATCCCGGTACACGATAGCGGTTTCATGCGTATAAAACCAGCTGAAGCGAAACACTACGATGAGCAGATAAATCGCTGCAAAGATGATTTCCCGCTTGTGCTCTGCCGCAAACTTTTTTATCTTGTGCATAGCACTCCCCTTTTACGGATTATACTTTCCCTTCAGCGCGTTGAGCAGGACCTTCATCAGGTCGCTGTTGCCCTTCAAGCCGGTGATCTTGGTGGGTGTTTTGCCGGTGGCCGGGTAGGCGCGGGTCACGGGGACTTCGCAGGCCTTCAGGCCCAGCTGGGTGGCGCGGATGCTCAGATACGCCAGCAGCTCATACCCGGCAAAGACATCGCGCAGCGGACGCACGTCGGGATGGGTCAGGTACTCGCGGCTGTACGCGCGGTAGGCGTTGGTGGTGTCGGTGAACCACTGGTGCGCCCCCAGGCTGATGAGCGGCGCATGGATGAGCCGCACCGCCGCATAGCGCACCGGCGGCGTGTTGATTGCATGGCCGCCCCCAATAAAGCGGCTGCCCTGCACCAGGTCATAGCCCGCCTGCAATTTTTCAATGAATTTGGGTACATCTTCAATCGAGTCTTTGTTGTTGCCGTCGATGGTCAGAATACCCTTATACCCGCGATCCAGCGCGAAATAGATGCCCATGCGCAGCTGTGCCCCCTGTTTGCCGGGGCCGGTCTTTGTCAGCAGTGTATTGACGTGGTAAAGCTGCAAGATATCGTGCTTCATGCTGCCGTCGGTGGAGCCGCCGTCGCAGATGACGATATCACAGATTTTGTTGATGCCCGCATTTTCGGCGCGGCCCAACTCGGTCAGGATGCGCGCACCCTCGTTGATGACCGGAATCAGCAGGCAGTAGTCGCTGCGGCGGCCCTCAAATTCGGCGGCGGTGTAGTCCGGCACGCCGTTCAGATTTTTGCGCTCGTACTCGATCATGCGAACACCTCCGCAATATAGTCCATCGTGCGGCGGATCGTGTCCAGGTCGGTGTGGGCCATCTCGATGGAGACAAAGCCGCGGTAGCCCACCGCCCCCAGCAGCAGCGCCAGTTCCCTGTGCTCGGGGCGTTTCTGGATGGGGGCCAGGCCCGGCTCGCTGATATGTACGTGGCTGACATACTGCATATCATCGATGAAAGTTTGCAGTTTCTCACCCTGGGCCAGCACAGTGGACAAATCAAAGTTGACCGACAGGCCGGGGTTATCCAGCCGCTTGACCAACGCGAAAGCGTCCGCCGTGTCGTTCAGATAGTTCGTGTACATCGGCGGGTTGGCCTCCAGCGCCAGATGCACACCGTACCGCGCGGCCAGGTTGCCCGCCTGCATGAAGAACGCCTCGGCGGCGGCATCGTTGCCGCCCAGCGGACGCATACGGTTTTTGGGGCAGCCGAACACCAGCGAGGGGCAGTTCAGGCTGTGGGCAAACTGGAACGCCTGGGCCGTGTAATCCAGCAGCGGCTCGGTGTCGGCGGGGTTGAAGATATTGCCCTTCTGGCCGTACCAGATGCTTTGCAGACTGGGCACCGAGAAGCCCCAGCGGTTTTTGAGATAGCCGCCGAACAGCAGCGCACTGGTCAGATTTTCATACGGTGCTTCGGAGAAAATGCGGGTGGGGGCCAGCTCCAGCCCGGTGAAGCCCGCCTGCTGCATGGCGGTGTAGACGGCCTCGTCGTCGTCCTTGAGCCACGCAATGTTTGAGATGGCAAGCTGATAGTTCGCCATGGGTCAATCCCTCCAATCGCGCAGAAAGCGCGTGATATCGTCAAGTTCCTGTTGTTTGGTACACAGGTAGTCCCCGCTGCCGCCCAAAATGTCCGCATGGCGGCTGCGCAGATCGTAGTCAAACGGCGGCTTGGCAAACTCGTTGTGCCAGTTTCTGCCGGTGACGGCGGTGTAGACCTCCCCCGCCGTGATGGGCGGCGTACAGAGGTGCAGCTGCTTCAAGTCGGCGGCGCGGGCTTTCTCAAGATCCGGCCAGAGCCGCCCCAGGTTGTAAAACTGGTAGCGGCTGCGGGAATCGGTGAAGGCCAGTGCGTTAAAATCGTTGCCCGCAAAAAACGCTTTGAGCGCTGCGGCATCCACTGTGCCGTTCAGCTTGTAAAAGCCGTTGTCCGCCAGCGCGTAGGCGGATTGCACCAACGTCGATTTTGCCGCCAGTTCGTCGTATTTTTCCGGTTTCAACATAGCCGGGGTGATGGTGTGCAGGTCAAAGAGGAAGTTCTTTTTGATGCCGATGCCGTAGAGCGCGGGCAGCCGCACGATGAGCGCGTCGGGGAAATCCTCCCGCACCCACTGCTCTAATTGCAGGCGGTTTTTGCCGTAGGCAGGCAGGTTTTCAGCAGGCTGGGCGGGGCTGTCCTCATAGACGCCGCGGCTGTCTGCCAGCACGGCAATACTGGAAATCAGGACGAGCTGCTGCGGCGCGATTCTTCGGATATTTTCCCGCGCGGCACGCATGACAGCCAGGTCTGCCTCCGGGTCCGCGTTGGCCAAAAACATAGCGGCCGGCACGCCCGCATAGACGCAGAGATCCGGGCGGGTGCCGTACTGCGCGGCGATATCGCTGCTGTGGCAGACCGCGGTGAAGGTATGCTTCGCCGCCAGGTTGCCCCCCACAAAGCCGGTGGAGCCGACGAGCAGATCACAGGACATGGCTGATTCCCCTTTGCACATTTATACAAGATAATTATACCGTATTGCGGGGGAAAAAGCAACGCCCTGTGCAGGATTGCACAGGGCGTTGCAGATGATTGCTCTGTAGGGGCCGGACATGTCCGGCCCTCCACGGTACGGCAGGGGGCTCTTACGGTAAAGCCGCGGGCCGGGCATACCCGGCCCCTACCTATCTGCCGACTTCATAAACTCCTCTATAATCTTCAACCCTACTTCCCCCGACTTTTCCGGGTGGAACTGGCAGCCCAGGACGCTGCCGTGGGTGGCGGCGGCACAGATGCGGCGGCCGCCGTAGACCGTGAAGGCCAGGCAGTCCGTTTCGTCGGTGGGCTTAGCCTCGTAGCTGTGGATAAAGTAGCACTCCTCGCCGGGCTGCACCGCCGCCAACACCGTGCCGCCAAAATCGGCGCGGCTGCCGCCGGGGTACAGCGGGTTCCAGCTGATGTGCGGCACCCGCTGGGGGCAGCCGTCGGCGTCGGTGTCGGGGATTTTTACCACGCGGCCCGGGATCAGCCCCAGGCCTTTGTGCAAGCCGAACTCCTCCGACTCGTCAAACAGCATCTGCATTCCCAGGCAGATGCCCAGCAGCGGCGTACCGGCAGCGGCTTTTTGGCGGATCGGCTCCACCAGGCCCAGTTTTTCCAGCCCGGCCATGCCATCCTGGAATGCGCCCACGCCGGGCAGCACCAGCGCGTCGGCGGCCAGCACATCCTCCGGCTTGCTCGTCAGCAGTGTCTCCGCGCCAAAATGCGCGAAGGCGTGCTGCACGCTGAGCAGGTTGGACAGGCCGTAGTCAATAATCGTCACTTTCATACCCGGCGCACCTCCACCCCGCCCGCGCGGATGTCATCCTTCAACTCCTGCACGGTTTCTTTTTTATAATGCAGCACCGCAGCGCAGGCCACGGCGTCCGCGCCCGCGTTGGCGGCATCGACGATATCATCGCCGCAGCCCACACCGCCGCCGCAGATGACCGGCACGTTCACAGCCTTGGTCACGGCCTCGATGAGTTCCAGGTCCATACCCTGCTGCAAGCCCTCGTTGTCGACGCTGGTCAGCAGGATCTCGCCCGCGCCCAGCGCCACGCCGCGCTTGGCCCACTCGACGACGTCATACCCGGAGTGGGCGCGGCCATTGTCGTAGTAGGCCTCCCACTTGCCGGGCCAGGTGCGGCTGCGCTTGGCCTGGATGGACAGCACCATGCACTGGCTGCCGAAAGCCTCGGCCACCTCCGTGATGAGTTCGGGCCGCTTGATGGCCGCCGTGTTGATGGCGACCTTGTCCGCACCCATCGCCAGGATGTGGCGCACATCCTCGACGCTGCGCAAGCCGCCGCCCACGCAGACCGGGATATACACATCGTCGACGGTTTTGCGCACGATATCACTTAAGTTGTTGCGGTTGTACAGGCTTGCCACGATATCTATATAGAGCAGTTCGTCGATGCCCTGCTCATAGTACTCTTTCGCAAAGGCGTTGGGGTCGCCCAGCTTGCGCAGCCCTTCCAACTGGATGCCTTTGACAAGGTTGGTGTCTTTGACGTCAAGACGGGCGATCAGTCGTATTTTTTTCAGCATAAGTGAACCTCGTTAAAGTCTTTCCCTGAGGGAGAAGCCCTTTGTCAAATCTCGTGATGCGTGCCTCTCGGGTCGCCCCACAGAACCTCGCTGTCGCCCTCATAGGGGGTGTGGCGCAGCTTCCACATACCGTCCTCCCACTTCCAGATGTGGGGAGAGCGGAAGCGGTCGGCCAGGTCCATGAAGTAATCCCGGTCCATCTTGGGCTGCTCAAACAGCTGGCTGGCCCAGGGGAAGTGCTGGCGGTCCAGCGACAGATACTTGAAAATTTCCTTCTCAAAGCGGTCGGGGTACTCGCCGTCAAACTTCTTGCACAGCGCCTTGCCTTCGTCCAGCGTGATTTCCTCGTTGCGGATCTCCTGCGCTGCATCGTAGGTCGTGCGGCCGATACCGTACTTGATGTAGGTGGTGTAGTAGAAGAAATCGTCGATTTTGTCGTCGATGGAGTTGTACTTAGAGTAGGTTCCCTGGGTGCGCTCCGGCGCGGGGCGGAAGCCGCCATGCTCGACACTGTAATAGTACGCGCCCTGCGGGTGCCACTTTTCGTAGTAGCCCAGATACCGCACCTGGATGTGGTTTTTCTCGAGGTTGGACGTCTCACTCGGCAGATAAATCGCCAGGTCGGCCTTATCGACCTTATAGTCCTCCTCCAGCTGGCGCAGGCTGACGCCGCCCAGGTAGATATGGTCGTAATCGTTGACGGCGAAGAAGTGCTCATCGCGCAGGGCGGAGTTGTTGTCGGCAATGGGGTTGCCGAACTCGGCCTCGTTCTCGCCGTAGAACACCAGCGGGATGCCGAACTTGGCGGCCATCTTGGGGGCAAGCTGCTTCTGGCCCAGGATGAACGGCTGGAATGGGTGGAACAGGTTCTCGGTGGCAAGGCGGGTCAGCAGGCGGTGGGTCATACCGTTGGGGGTGCACAAGTAGTTGTCAAAGCCTGCATGGATCCAGGCCTGCATATTCTCCCAGCCCCAGGGGGTGTAGATATGCGGGGCCCAGGTCACGGTCAGCGGGTGCATACCGTACTTGTATTTCAGCAGATGGGCGGCGTAGAAGCTGTCCTTGCCGCCGGAGCCGGGCACCAGGCAGTCGTAGCTGCCGTCGTTCTTGCGGTACTGGTCGCAGAGTTCGCGCAGCTCCTTCTCGCGCTCGGCCCAGTCGATGTGACCATTGGCCTTGTTATGGCAGGCATGGCAGGCATCGCAGACGCCGTCGTCCTGAATGACCATCGTCTTTTTGATGGATTTGATGGTGTGCTCAAACTCATAGCAGGAGTTGGGCTTTTGGTTGCTCATGACGCACTCGCTGCAGAACTGCACGTGCTTGGGCAGACCGTAGTAGGCTTCGAGCTGGTCCTCCGGGATATCGGGGGCGTACTTGCTGTAATCAATGTCCACGTGGCGGGGAATCTTTTCCATATTCTTTACACTCCAATCGGCTCTGTATCAAAATGAAAAGGCGCCGTCCGATAGCAATGCTATCAGACGGCGCCTTTGCCGTATGGATATATTATAACACAGGTTTTTCGGTTTTGCAAGAGGGGCGCTGCGCTTTCGCGCGGTGATATTGCACGCAGACCCAGAAAACCAGCCCGGTCGTGATGGCCGCCACCAGCGCGGCGCAGCCCAGCACAGCCGGGGCCAGCGCACCGAACCAGCGGCAGAACAGCGTATAGCCGATATCCCCCACTGCTGTCCAGCTGCGATAGCCGCTGCCGAAGCCCAGCCACCCGGCCAGCACCGCGCCCGCCAGCAGGCAGGCATCGGCCATATGCAACAGGCCGCGGCAGAATACCCGCCATCTCGCCGCCAGGCGGTATTGCAGCGCAATACACCCCACCAGCAGCAGCGCCGAGAGGTACATCGTCACGGCCACGACGGTGCGGTATTGCAGCACCATACTAATAGCCGCCGAAAACGGCGTTGCCATGGCGCTTTTCCATTCCATCTGGCAGTTGTACTGCAAGATGCGGTAGCCATCGTAGGCGGCGGGTTCCGGGGCGACGTTGTCCTGGTAGGTCACGATGAGGTCATTGAAGGGGTCCGTCTCATCGACGGTGCTGCCGTGCCACAGGCCGTCGGCCCGGTGCAACACCCCGGCGCGGACAGCCTCCGGCGTAATGATGTCCGCCAGCGGGTCAGCGGTCGTACCCGCTGCCGCAGCGTACCCACCGCAGGTGTCCAGCACGGCGGTGTGAAGGGTGTCCAGGTAGCCGCTGTTTTCGATGCAGGCGGCAAAGTGCCCCTCCCGCAGCAGCGTGGCGGCCAGAGCCAGGCTCAGGGCCAGCAGCACCGCGCAGACGCTGCCCACCAGCTGCACCATGACCGAGAGCCGCGCCGCGCCCGGGTGTTCTACGGGGCGGGTCAAGACAGACCCTCCAGCGCAGGGCCGCTGACGAAGCGGCCGTAGATGAAGTAGCGCAGATCGGTCAGCGCGGTCTGGCCCAGCGGGTAGCAGGTGTAGAGGATGATGTTTTCCTCCGCCGCGTCGAGGTCGTAGGCCGAAGTGTCGGTGTCGGTCGCAACCTGCATATCGGTGATTTCGTAGACGTAGGTACCGTAGGCGGTGGTGACGGTGATCTGCGCGCCGTTCTGGGCATGCTCAAAATCGCGGAAGAAGGTCGCCGTGTGTCCGGCCACCAGAATTGTACCGCCCTCGCCGGGGATTTTGCTGCCCGGGTAGATGCCCGCGCCCGCGTCCAGCTGGGCATCCTCGTCGCCATAGTACAGCGTGCAGTCCACCGACGTGCCGGAGATTTTGATTTCGCCCAAAGCGTCCCCCGCACTGGGGTAGCCGCCGAAATCATTGATGTTCACCGCCGCAGGCTGCGGCGGTGCCGTGGGGGCCTCGGTGGGCTGGGCGGTGTTGTCCGAAGTTGTCGTATCGATGGAGGCGGGCAGCGCAGCGTCCACGCCGGAGCGCTGGGCCGCGCCCGCCAGGCTGTGCCCGGGGCCAACCAAAACCAGCAGTGCCACGCAAACTGCGGCCACACAAAAAACAAGAGAAAGAACAACGTTCTTCCTCTTGCTGTGTGATGACACTGCTTTGCCGGAATGTGTTTCCTTCATAAGCAGTTTATCCTTTTTTACTTGTGCTTGCGGGCAACGCAGGCGAAGCCTCCGACCATAGCCGCAGCCAGAACCAGAACGGCCAGGACCATCAGGTTCATGTCAGCGCCGGTAGCCTTGATGGGGTTGGTGCCCACAGCCTTGGTAGAGGAAGCGGCGGCCAGGGTGGCAGTGCCCTTGACGTTGGGGTAGCTGCTCAGGTCCTTGGCCTCGATGTGGCCGCAGTGGTCGCACTTGTAGCCGCCCACAGTGCCGGTCCAGTTGTGGTAGCCGCAGGCCGGGCAGGTGTAGAACTGGGCGTCAACGCGGGCAGCCTCGGCGGCAGCAGCGGCTGCCTGGGCAGCGCGGTCAGCGTCGGTCTGGCTGTCGTTGCTGGGCTCAACATAGTCGCGGACGCGGACGATCTCATAGGTGGAGAAGTGGGGGATCCAGAATACGACCGCATTGTTGGCGGAGGACAGCTGGGTGTCGTAGGTGGTGCGGGTGCCGTCGTCAGCGACGTAAACCAGCTGGTAGCCCGCGCGGGACTCCAGGCCGTACACGGCGACCATAACGCCCATCTCGGGCTGGGCCTCATTGCCGGACCAGGAAGCATCCAGCACGAGGGTCTTGTCGTCCTTGCGGGTCAGGCTATTGACGACAACGCCGTTCTCCTTGTAGGACTCAAAGCTGATGGCATTGGAAACTTTGCTGCTGGTGGCAACCTTCTTAACGACGGTATTGCCGACAGCGTTCATAACGCCCATAGCCGCGTTGGCCTGCTCTTTGGTGACAGGGATGGTGGGATTAGCAGCGATGTGCTCGGTCATCTCAACAGCCTCGGGAACCATGATGCCCTTGTTGGCGGTGTTCAGGATGTTGGTGGCCAGCTCGTTGGCGGCCTGGCCAGGGGTAGCCTCTGCAAAAGCGGAGACGGCGCACAGGGCCGCCAGCGCCACAGCGCAGAGCATGGCAAGGAATTTCTTCATTTGGGTAGGACTCCTCTCAATAGTGTTTGTTTACTTTGCAGTAAATTTCAAGACTATTGAAAGTATACCCCCCCCCCATTAGCTTTTGTCAATTCACATTTTCACCAATAATCCACATTTTCTTTCACACTTTTGTACACTATTTAGGGGTCACAGCGTTTTCAACGCAGGGGCGGGGCTCTGCTCCGCACCTACCGCACATTTTTCGATACGATTCTTTTATAGCGCCGCCAGCAGCATTACCGGCGGGGCGGCCAGGGCCAGGCCCAGCAGGCATCGGTACTCTCCCCGGGCAGCCAGGGGCTGCGGCTTTACACAGAGGGCCGCCAACACAAACACCAGCGGCAGCACACCGGGCATACTGATACTGAAAAACGCCTGCACCGCATACCCGAAAACTGCCAGTGCCAGCCCGGGCGCAGTCCGCAGCCCACGGCGGATATGCCCGGCCAGAAATGCCAGCCAGGCAGCCAGGCCCACCGCACCGCCGCAAAGCAGGTGCTGCAAATACTCGTTGTGGGCCGAGTCAAAAACGTCGCCGTTGAGCAGCGTCATATATTTGACAGAATAATCATCAATGTTCAGCCGCGCGTTGGCTGCGTCGCCGCCCAGGCCGAACACCATCTGCAGCGGCGTCAAATCGTCCTTGTAGACGGTCCAAAGGCGCTTCCACGCAAAGCCGCGGTTGGAACCCCACTGGTCGTCAAACCGCAGCGAGGCAGCAAGGGATTCGGGCAGAATGCTCGTGAAATTTGCCGCTGCAAACAGCTCAGCCGCCAGTAAAACGGTCAGGACACCCAGCACCCGCGCGGCTCGCCAGCTGCGGGCCGTGGGCCAGCGGCGCAGCAGTGCGCCCAGCGCAAAAAACACCCCTGCCACCGCCAGCGCGGGGAACAGCTGTGTGACAAGCCCGGACAGGGTGCGCCATTCGGTGCGGATGGGCAGCCAGCGGGCCAGCAGACCCGCCGCAGCGGCGCAGAGCGCCCAGGCCCCTCCCGCGAAGAGCAGCCGGGCCAGCCGCCCCGCCGTGACACGCCGTGCCATGCAGAGCGCCCACGCCGCGCAAACGGCCCCGAGCCAGGCGGCGTCGCTGCCCGCCGCAATCAGCCCGGTGCCCAGGCAAACGGACACCGCGCCCCACCGCCGGGCGGTGTCCCGGTCGGGGGCAGTCAGCAGCTCCCACACAGCGATGGGCAGGCAGATATCCAACAGTGCACCGTAAAAATTGATGTTGCCCACCGTGCCCAGAAATAGCCCGCCCCTGCCGGGCAGAAAGCTGTAATAGGCGTCCAGCGGATCGGCCATGAAAAAGTTCAGCCAGCTCAACAGCGTGACGGCGCAGCCCGCGCCCGCCAGCAACCGCCCGAACCACACCGAGGGCACACCGCCACCCACCAGCCGCACCACAAAGTAAAGCACCGTGCAGGCAAGCAGCATCAGCAGGCCGTTGTACCGTCCCGCCAGCCCCCACAGGGCCAGGGCGCGATCCTCGGCAAAGAACCAGGCCACCGTGTAGCTCAAACAGAGCACCGGCAACGGCAATGCGGTTGCCAAATCCAGCCGAACGGCAGGGGCACGGCCGCGCAGGCCCAGCCACAGCCGCCAGACCAGCAGCGCAGCGCCCGCCCCCGCCAGCCAGAGCAGCAGGTGAAATTTTGCATCCACAAGGCCCACATAGCCGCTTGGCATATACAGCGGCAGCAGCAAAAGCGCCGCCAACGTCAGCACGTTCCCGGCAACGGCTGCAGGGGCGCAGCGCAGCGGGCGTTCAGGCAGGTGCATACAAAAGTTCCTTTCAGCGTTATTTTACAGGGTATCGACGCGATTGCCGTCGATGAAAACAGCCCGCGTCTCGGTCAGCACCTCAAAGGGGCTGCCTGCGGTGATGACGACGTCCGCGTCCTTGCCCACCTCCAGCGTGCCGACGCGGTCGGCTACGCCGATATGCTCCGCCGGATTGATGGTGATGGCTTTCAGCGCATCAAACTCATCCATGCCCGCCTTGACGGCCATACCGGCGCAGAGCGGCAGATATTGCTGCGGGATGACCGAGTTATCGGTGATGATGGAGACATGGCAGCCCGCTTTCGCCAGCACACCGGGCGTGGCCCAGGATTTGTTCTGCAATTCAAACTTGCTGGCGTGGGTCAGGCTGGGACCGACGGCCATGGGCACGTCTTTTTCTTTTGCCAGCTCGTCCACGATGAGGTGGCCCTCGGTGACGTGTTCCAGCGTGATGCGCAGACCGAACTCATGGGCAATGCGCAGCGCGGTGAAGATATCGTTTGCCTGGTGGGCGTGGGCTTTCAGGGGGATCTCCCCTGCCAGCACCGGCAGCAGGGCCTCGAGCTTCTGGTTATAGGCGGGCATCTTGGTCACATCGCCGTTTGCGGCCTGCTTGCGTGCGCCGTAGTCCTTGGCCTGCATCAGCGCACCGCGCAGGAACGCCGCCGTGGACATACGGGTCGAGTCGCACTTGTCGCGGTAGCAGCGCTTGGGGTTCTCACCGAAGGCGCATTTCATGGCAACAGGGTCTTTGACGATCATGTTATCGATGCGGTCGCCGACGGTTTTCATGGCTAAAAACGTGCCGCCCAGCACATTGGCGCTGCCCGGGCCGGTGCAGACGCAGGTGACGCCCGCCTTGCGGGCAATAGCCAGCGAGGGGTCACGGGGGTTGATGCCGTCGATGGCTCGGAGCTGCGGCGTCCAGATATCGTTCATTTCGTTGTAATCGCAGCCCTCGTACCCGATGCCGTAGCCGTCCAGGCCAATGTGAGTATGGGCATCGACGAAGCCGGGGTAGACGTCGAGACCGTCCGCGTCGAAGATTTCCGCGTCCGCCGGGGCGGTCAGATCGGTGCCGATGCCGGCAATTTTGCCGCCCGCCAGCAGGATATCGGCGATATACGCCCCGCCGTGGACCGCGTCATGGATAAGGCCGCCGCGGATGAGGGTGGTCATGGTTATTCCTCCGTTATACCGTAGGGGCGCATTCTATATGCGCCCGCAGAGTCCGCGGCTGCGGAAGCGTCCACGGGCGGATATAGAATCCGCCCCTACATTTTATTTTCTGCTTACTTACACGTTAAAATCCAAACACGTCCGTACCGCCGTGTATGGTCTTACTTTGCCGTCGGCCACAGCGACGTGGGCCGGGTGGGTGGAGTAGCCTTTCAGTGCGGCGGCATCGGTGAAAGTCGTGTCCAGCATCAGGTCTGCATTGGCACTGCTGGGCAGGGCGTCGGTGTAGACATGGACTTCCAGCAGACCGGGGATCTTACCCACCAAACCTTCCAGCCCGGCTTTGATGCCTGCCTTGACGGCGGCCTTCTCTGCGTCGGGCATATCCTTCAGTTTCCACAAAATGACATGGCGTACCATTACTTGTTCTCCTCCCAGATGGGATGTTTGAGCTGCCACTCGTCGTACTCGTTCTTCTCGAACAGGTCACGGTTGTAGAACTTGTCCATGATGGCCCAGAACTCCGTCTCGGTGTAGCCGCAGAAATCGCAGAAATCACGCACGCAGAGCGGATCCAGCTTGCCGTCGCGGGCCTTGATGATGGGGATAGCTTCCTCGCGGGTCATCATGCCGTAGCGGATGTAGCGGGCAGTATAGTCGGTGGCGGCGGCGTGGCCGAACTTGGGGTATTTCAGCCAGGAATGCACCAGGTACGCGCGGGAGTCGATCTGGTCGAAGTTCTCGGCATGGTGGGTGCGGTCCCACTCGTGGGTCAGGTCGTGGAAGCCGTGGGCCTTGGCGATCTGGTAATTCTTGTAGCTGTTCCACGGCACAAAATAACTCATGTAGAACGGGTCGAGCTTGGCGCGCTCCTCGGCGCTGGGGGCCAGCGTCAGGGACAGGTCCTTCTCGGTCACGCCGTCGCCCAGCAGCTCGTCCATGGGCATGCCCACAGCGACGCCGTTCTCGATCTGATCCATGGCAGAGTAGGTCTCCTTGTCGGCGTTGCCGCCGTACTCAAAGCTGACGTTCTCGCCGTAGCAGAGCATGGGGGTGTTGAACTTGGCCGCCATGTGCAGCGGGAAGGTGTAGATCAGACGGTCGACGTACCAGGTCGGCTTGCCGTATTTCTCAAAGAATTTGCGCATCAGGACCTTCTGGACCTTGATGTTAGGCTTGCAGGAGATGATGGTGCAGCCGAACTCCTCGCTGATGTTCTTGAGGTTGTGGATACCCGCCTGCGTCATGGGGAAGTTGTCCTCGACGCTGAACAAGATGGGGTTCATGTGCATGACTTCCTTGAGCATCCAGACCTGGAAGTGGCTGTCCTTGCCGCCGGAGACGGCGACGGCACAGTCATAGCCGCCAGGGCCGTTCATGCCGCGGTATTTGTCGCAGTAGGCCTCAAACTCCTTGAAGCGGGCGTCCCAGTCGACGTTTTTGCGGTTCTCGTAGTGGCGGCAGGCGCTGCACACGCCCTCGGCGTCAAAGGTGATACCGGGCCGGGTGTCGGGCATCGTACATTTTTTGCAGTAACGCATATGAAATCTCCTTAATTTATATATAGTATCGGGTTCGGTTGCAGGGGGGCGGCGTCCTCGACGCCCCGCGGGCGGTTGCAAGCATCCGCCCCTATATAACATGGTGTCTTGTCTTATTGTTTTGCATCCGCTGCCGCCTGGGCCGCTGCGTGCAAGGCGTCCGCATCGGCGAAATCGTAGATGACATAGCGGCCATCGTTGTACACCTCGGTGCAGTCACCGTACTGGATTAGCTTGGCGTTCTCTGCCGGGCCGTCCGTCTCGGTGTCGATGAGCAGGAAGGGGTGCTCCGGGTCGGTGGTCAGGTGGCTCTTGGGCTGCAGCCAGTTGGGCACATCGTCGCGGTCCAGCGATTGCAGCGTCCAGACTTCCAGCTTGCCGCTGGTCAACTCGGTCATGGCGTTGCCGTTCCAGAATGTGGAATAGCCCTGGGTATAGCCGTTGTCCACCAGCCATTCGGCGGCGGTGTTCAGCCCCTTGTGGGCCAGGTAGGGGTGTTCCTGCTCCTGGCGTACCGTGCTGACGGCGCAGAGCGTAAAGCAGGCCGCCAGCCCCACGCCCAGCAGCTGCCGGGCACCCAGGATGTGGAAGTCCTCGGTCTTGATCTCCACCGCCATCACGGCGATGGCCACCGGCATATTCATGAGCCAGAAGTAGAGGTAATACTCGTGGAAGTAGGTGTAGGCCACGCCGCAGACCGCCAGCATGGCGACGAGCAGCAGCACCAGCAGCTTGTCGTTGCGTTCCAGCTTGTCCAGCCGCAGCAGCAGCCGCACGATGCAAAAGAACATCCAGCAGCCCAGCAGCAGGCCCACGGCCGCCGCAATGCCGCCGAAGTGGAACACACCGGAGCCGTTCTCGTAGCCAAACTCATGGAAGAAGTCCATCAGGATGCGGTCGAGGGTGAACCAATCCTCGTCGCGGTTCCAGACGATGAAGTTGTAGGATTTGAAGTCATACATCCGGGACAAAACCGCGTTGCTGACGAAGTACCCCGCCGCAGCGGCCACCGCCGTGACCAGCGACGCCGCAAGCAAGCGAACTTCTTTGCGGCAGACGTCCAGGGCGGCCTTCCAGTCGGTCTTGCCGCAGCTGTGCAGTGCCAGCACCAACAGAATGGCCGCTGCCAGACAGAGCGGCGCGTGGAACACCATGAGCTGCTTGACGCCGTTCATGCCGGCCACCGCCGTGATGACGCAAGCCAGCACCCATTGCAGGGCGCAGTGCTTTTTATCGGCGTTCAGGCTGCGCAGCACCAGCGCCAGTACCAGCATATAAAAGAACGTATAAACGAGATAATAGCCGCCGTAGATCGCGTAGACCAGGTAATGCTGTCCGAAGGGCCACAGCAGCGTGCCGACCATCCACAGGCCCGCGCGCCCCAGCCCCGCGCATTTGACGAAAAAGAGCATGGCCGCCGCGAACAGCGCCAGCGTGATGGCCATGCCAAACGTGCGGGCCAGGTGCCAGTCATTGGGGAAAATCAGCAGTCCCAGGCGGTAGAACCATTGCAGGTTGACGACTTTCAGCTCGGTGGAGTAGAACCAGTTATGGCTGATGATGGTTCCCTCTTTGTTGAGCAGGTCGGAGAGGATCATTTCCGAGGCAAGGTCGGAATCGACGATCCATTTGCCGGGCACCAGCTGATACCACAGGTCAAACAGGTACGCTGCCGCCATCCACAGCCACGGCAGCGCCTGCCAGACCTTGTGCAGCGCCCCGCCCTTTGTTTGTTGTTTCATGCAGTTTCTCCTAAATCGGATATGTTCAGTTAAGATAACTATACCGCATTTTGGGGAAAATAGCAAGGGTGCGCGATGCATTTGTAGAGGCCGCACATCTGTGGCCCGCGTGTGTAGGGCGAATGGTTTCTTATGGGAAAGCTGCAGGCCGGGCATGCCCGGCCCCTACAAACACAAAAGGCGGCGGGCCAAACGGCCCGCCGCGGGGATGCGTTGTTAAATTATTCCACAATAATGCTCTTGCCGGTCATTTCCGCGGGGACGGGCAGGCCGATATAGGGCAGCATGGTGGGGGCGATGTCTGCCAGGCAGCCGCCCTCGCGCAGCTTCACGTCGCCAGCGCCGATGACCGCGAAGGGCACGACATTGGTGGTGTGCGCGGTGAAGGGAGAACCGTCGGGGTTCTTCATCTTCTCGGCGTTGCCGTGGTCGGCGGTCAGGAATACCACACCGCCTGCGTTCAGTACGGCGTCGGTGACTTCGCCGACGCACTTGTCAACAGCCTCAACGGCCTTGACAGCGGCATCAAACACGCCGGTGTGGCCGACCATATCGCAGTTGGCGAAGTTCAGGATGATGACATCATACTTGCCGCTCTCGATGCGGGCCTTGCACTCGTCGGCGACCTCATAGGCGCTCATCTCGGGCTTCAGGTCGTAGGTGGCAACCTTCGGGCTGGGGATGACCTTGCGATCCTCGCCCTCGCAGGGCTGCTCGACGCCGCCGTTGAAGAAGAAGGTCACATGGGCATATTTCTCGGTCTCGGCAATGCGCAGCTGGGTCTTGCCGTTGGCGGCCAGGTACTCGCCCAGGGTGTTCTTCAGCTCGACCGGCGGATAGGCAACTTCGCAGTTGGGCATCGTGGCGTCGTACTCGGCCATGCAGACGTAGTTGACCTGCTTGCGGCCGCCGCGGCGCTCAAAGCCGGTGAAGGCGTCATCGCAGAAGATGCGGGTCATCTGGCGGGCACGGTCGGGGCGGAAGTTCATGAAGATGACGGTGTCGCCGTCCTCGACGCGGCCGCCCTCGCAGGTGACAACGGGGATGACGAACTCGTCGGTCACGTCGGCGGCGTAGCTGGCCTCAATGGCCTCCTGCGCGTTGGCGGCGTGGTTGCCCTCGCCGTAGACAAAGGCGGCGTAGGCTTTTTCCTCACGGTCCCAGTTGTTGTCGCGGTCCATGGCGTAGTAACGGCCGGAGACACTGGCGATCTTGCCGATGCCCAGCTCGTCCAGCTTGGCCTGCAGGTCAGCCAGGAAGCCCTTGCCGCTGTGGGGGTCGGTGTCACGGCCGTCCATGATGCAGTGCAGGTAGACGTCCTTCGCGCCCATGTGCTTAGCCATTTCCAGCACGCCATACCAGTGGTCGGCGTGGCTGTGGACGCCGCCGGTGCCGACCAGGCCCATCAGATGGATGGCCTTGCCTGCGTCGATAGCGGCCTTCATGTTCTTGACCAGCACCGGGTTTTTCAGCATCTCGCCGTCCTTAATGGACTTGGTGATGAGAGTCAGCTGCTGGTAGACAATGCGGCCCGCGCCCATGTTGGTGTGGCCGACTTCCGAGTTGCCCATCTGGCCATCAGGCAGGCCGACAGCCATGCCGGATGCCTCGATGGTGGTCATGGGGTAGTTGGCGAACAGCTTATCCAAGTTGGGCTTGTTGGCGGCGGCCACGGCATTGCCGAAGGTCTTGTCGGGTGTCCAGCCAAAGCCGTCCATAATGCAGAGCATAACAGGTTTTTTGGACATAAAATTGAAACTCCTTAATAATAGGGTTGTAGGGGCGGCATATATGCGTTCCCTACAAACATTCCGGGAAAACGCAATTTAGCCTTTGGTAGCAGCGTCCACGATAACAGCAAACTGGTCAGCCTTCAGGGACGCGCCGCCGATCAGGCCGCCGTCAACGTCGGGCTTGTTCAGCAGTTCCTCAGCGTTCTTCGGGTTCATGCTGCCGCCGTACTGGACGGTCAGGGCCTTGGCGGCGTCCTCGCCGTACAGCTCGCCGACGACCTTGCGGATGGCGGCGCAGACTTCCTCGGCCTGGTCAGCGGTAGCGGTCTTGCCGGTGCCGATGGCCCAGATGGGCTCGTAGGCGATAACGACGTTCTTCAGTTCGTCAGCGGTCACGCCGTTCAGGGCGATCTTGACCTGCATACGGACCAGTTCCTCGGTGACGCCCTGCTCACGCTGATCCAGGCTCTCGCCAACGCAGATGATGGGCTTCAGGCCGCCGGCCAGCGCAGCTTTGGTGCGCTTGTTGACAGTCTCGTTGGTCTCGGCAAAGTACTGGCGGCGCTCGCTGTGGCCGATCACGACGTACTCAACGCCCAGGTCGGTCAGCATATCGGCGGAAATTTCGCCGGTGAAGGCGCCGGACTTCTCAAAGTGGACATTCTCGGCACCGACATGGATGTTGGTGCCCTTGGTCATCTCGACAGCGGTGACCAGGTCGGTGAAGGGAACGCAGATAACGACCTCGCAGCCGGCGTCCTTGACAGCGGGGATCAGCTCGCTGATGAGGGCCTTGGCCTCGGTAGCGGTCTTGTTCATTTTCCAGTTGCCAGCAATGATGGCTTTGCGGTTCTGTTTATCCATGGTAATTACTCCTTCCATAATAAGCCTTCCCCCTTGAGGGGGAAGCCTTTACATAAAAAGCGCGGCGGCTCTGCCGCCGCGCTCCTGCGGGTATTGTTGATCAAGCCTTCTGGATGACGGCGATGCCGGGCAGCTCCTTACCCTCGAGGTACTCGAGAGATGCGCCGCCGCCGGTGGAGATGTGGGTCATCTTGTCGCCCAGGCCCATCTGCTGGACAGCAGCTGCGGAGTCGCCGCCGCCGATGACGGTGGTGGCGTCGCTCTCTGCCATGGCCTTGGCAACAGCCAGGGTGCCGGCAGCCAGGGTCGGGTTCTCGAACACGCCCATGGGGCCGTTCCAGACAACGGTCTTGCTGGCCTTGACGGCATCAGCAAACAGCTTCATGGTCTCGGGGCCGATGTCGCAGCCTTCCTGGTCAGCAGGGATGGCGCTGACCGGAACAATGGTGGTCTCGATGGGAGCATCGATGGGATCGGGGAAGTCCTTGATGCAGGCAGCGTCAACAGGCAGCAGCAGCTTGACGCCCTTCTCCTGGGCCTTGGCCATCATTTCCTTGCAGTAGTCCAGCTTGGAGTCGTCGCACAGGCTCTTGCCGATCTCGTAGCCCTGGGCCTTCAGGAAGGTGTAGGCCATGCCGCCGCCGATGATCAGGGTATCGACCTTCTCGAGCAGGTTGGAGATAACGTTCAGCTTGTCCGCGACCTTGGCGCCGCCCAGAATGGCGGTGAAGGGACGCTCGGGATCGTTCACGGCGTTGCCGAGGTACTTGATCTCCTTCTCCATCAGGTAGCCGACAGCGGTGTCCTTGACATAGTCGGTCACACCGGCGGTGGAGCAGTGGGCACGGTGGCAGGAGCCGAAGGCGTCATCGACATAAGCGTCGGCCAGGCTGGCCAGCTCTTCGCTGAAAGCGGGCTCATTCTTGGTCTCTTCCTTGCGGAAGCGGGTGTTCTGCAGCAGAACGACGTCGCCGTTGCCCATGGTGGCAACAGCAGCCTTGGCATTCTCGCCGACGACAGTGTCATCGTCCGCAAAGACGACCGGCTGGCCCAGCTTCTCGCTCAGGCGGACAGCAACGGGGGCCAGGCTGAACTTGGCCTCGGGGCCGTTCTTCGGCTTGCCCAGATGGCTGCACAGGATGACCTTAGCGCCGTCGTTGATCAATTTCTTGATGGTCGGCAGTGCGGCGTTGATGCGGTTATCATTGGTGATAACGCCGTCCTTCATCGGGACATTGAAGTCGCAGCGAACCAGTACGCGCTTACCGGCGTAGTTCTCATCGTCAATGGTCTTTTTACCCAAACCCATAGTAAAAGCTCCTCTCGGTATGTTTCACATTTTTGGCGGGGCGCACCGCACCCCAAGGGGTTTAGTATTATTATACGCACAAAGTTCGATTTGCGCAAGTGTTTTTGATATATTTTTAACTGCTTTGTGTGAAGGGGGTGTAAAATTTTTGTGTCGGGAGGGGCTTTCCCCCTGTGCCTTGACGCCCCTCCCCCTTTGTGCTATAATCCCTTACGAAAGCATACTATTTTACTATGATTTATACAGGAGGGTTAGTGTATGCTAACAAGCGCATTCATTGGGATCCTCATCCCCTTTGCGGGCACGACTATCGGGTCTGCCTGCGTGTTCTTTATGAAAAAGTCCCTGCATCCCGGCGTGCAGCGGGCGCTGACCGGGTTTGCCGCCGGGGTCATGGTGGCGGCATCCATCTGGAGCCTGCTCTCCCCCGCCATGGAGCAGTCCGCCGCGCTGGGGCGGCTGGCGTTCCTGCCCGCCGTTATCGGGTTCTGGCTCGGCGTCGGGTTCCTGCTTCTGCTGGATGTGCTCGTCCCCCACCTGCACCAGGGCGCGGACACGCCCGAAGGCCCCAAAAGTGGCTTTTCCCGCACGACGATGTTGGTGCTGGCCGTCACGCTGCACAATATCCCGGAGGGCATGGCCGTCGGCGTTGTGCACGCGGGATACTTAACCGGCAGCGCGCAGATCACCGCCATGGGCGCACTGGCGCTGTCCCTGGGCATTGCCATCCAGAATTTCCCCGAAGGTGCGATCATTTCAATGCCTTTGAAAGCCGAGGGCATGAGCAAAGGCAAGGCGTTCCTGATGGGTACACTGTCCGGCGCGGTGGAACCGCTGGGCGCACTGTTCACGATCTTGGCGGCGGGGCTGGTCGTGCCCGCGCTGCCGTATCTTTTGAGCTTTGCCGCGGGCGCGATGCTGTATGTTGTTATCGAGGAGCTGATCCCCGAAATGTCCCAGGGTCAACACTCCAACGTGGGCACGATCTGCTTTGCGCTGGGCTTTACCCTGATGATGGCGCTGGATGTGGCGCTGGGGTGACTTGCGTTTGGCGGCAGCAGTATAATAGGTAAAAACCGCCAGGCAGAGGTGTAGGGGCAGTATATGTGCGGCCCGTCGTCCACCAGTTACAGCGCATTGCGAGCATCGAGCAGATCGTGGCGGTGCCGCTGCTGTTCGGGCTGCTGCTGATTTACACCTACGTGCCGGGCGGGCAGCGGACACCTTCCCAAATAAAAACGCCGTCCCTCACCCGGGACGGCGCTTTATTTTACGTATTACCGCTTGATATCGTAGTTCATATTCATCAGATTGCGGATGCTCTCCACGTCGTCGGTAATGTTGGCATCGCCGTGGATGGTGTGCTTGATGGCGCTGGACGCGACCGCGAAGTTGACCATATCCATCGGCTTATAGTCGTGCATCATGGCGTAGATCAGGCCGCTGGCAAAGGCATCGCCGCCGCCGACACGATCCAGAATATTAAAGGTATAGAGCTTGGACTCGAACGTGTGACCCTCGTACCACATAAAGGCTTTCAGGCTGTTCTCACTGCCGGAGTGGACATAGCGCACATGGCGGGCAATGCACTTGAGGTTGGGGTAACGGTCGATGAAATGCTGGAAAATTTCGTCCTGCTGCTCATAGCTGGGCTGCAGAGGGACGCCGTCCTTCCAGTCACCCTTAGCATGATCCTCTTCGTCCTTCCACAGGTGGTACGGCTCGATGCCGAACAGTACATCAACGTAGGGCAGGCACTGGGTGCAGTAGTCGCGGGCATCCTCCCAGGACCACAGCGTGGAACGGAAGTTGCCGTCAAAGCTGACAGTCAGGCCCTTCTCCTTGGCGGTGCGCAGGCAGCGCAGGATAAAATCGGCGCAGTTTTTGTTCAGCGCCGGGGTGATGCCGGACAGGTGCAGCCAGTCGAAGCCGTCAAACAACTCATCCAAATCGACCTTGGTCAGGTCGTACTCGGTCAGGGCACTGTGCATACGGTCATAGATGACCTTGCTGGGGCGGATGCCGTAGCCGGTCTCAAGGTAATAGGTGCCCAGGCGGTGGCTGGGGGTTTCTTCCTTGGTGGAGAGGATCATCGGCGTGCAGTGGACGTCATTGCAGCGGAGCCAGCGGATGGCGCTTTTGCCCAGGGAGTTGTTGGGCACAACGCTGAAGAAGGTGGAATCCACGCCGAGGTTCGCCAGAGCCAGCGCAATGTTTGCCTCGCTGCCGCCGTAACTGGCCTCGAAAGTGGAAGTCATGCGGATCTTTTCATAGTTCGGCGGGGTCAGGCGCAGCATCACCTCGCCGATAGTGATAAACTTCTGCGGGCTGCTGTTGCCCATCAGGATCGGATTGCTGTGTTCCATGGGGGGAAGTCCTCCTGTTTTTGCCATATTTTGTTAGTTTAAGTGTACCGCATTACAGGCCGAATTGCAAGGTAAAATGCGCAAAATTTGTGCGGTTAGTTTTTTAACAAGAGGGGAACAAAACCTTCCTTGTCAAGGGGGGGCCTTCTTTATATTTCCTTCTCAAACTTATCGATCTTCCCGACCTTGCCGATTACCGCCACACTGTCCCCCTCCTTAAAGGTATAGTCCGCGGCAAATTCCACATTGGTCTGGTTGCCGTGCTCCACGGCGATGATATTGATGCCGTAGACTTTGCGCACATCCAGCTGGCGGACGCTTTTGCCCAGCATCTTGCCGCCCACGGCAATGCGCCGCACTTCGACGCCGTCGCCCAGGGCAATGTAATCCAGCAGATTACCCGAGATCAGCCGCTTGCCGATGCGCACGGCCATGTCAGCCTCGGGGTAGACGACTTCGGCCCCCAGGCGCTTGAGCACTTCGCCGTGGACCTCGCTGGCGGCCTTGGAAATAACGTGAGGCACGCCCAGCTTCGTGACAAGCATCGTAGTCAGAATACTGACATCCACCTGCTCACCAATGCAGATCGTGACGGTGCCGCAGTTCTGCATCCCGGTTTCTTTCAGTGATACTTCGTCCAGCTCATCGATGACAAAGGCGTAATCGGTGTAGCCGCGCACGGCCTTGACCTTGGCTTCGTCCTTGTCCACGGCGATGACCTCTTTGCCCGCGGCAGCCAGCGTTTTGACCAGCGCCGTACCAAACCGACCCAGGCCGATGACGCCGTAACTTTCGGCAGAATTTTTCTTTTTGTCAAACATAGCGGCAATACCTTTCTGAATGTGCTGCGGCAAGCGTCCACGGCGGCATGGGGGCATGCCTCCCTACGGCACACGGTTTTCCGTATTTGTAGGGCGGGGTGCCCTCACCTCGCCGCGCCGTTTACCCAATCGTGATGGTTTCCTCGGTGTAATGGGCGCTGGGTTCGGGGCGCTCAACCCAGAGGGAGAGCAGCGTCACCGCACCCACGCGGCCGATGAACATGGTAAAAATCAGCACTGCTTTGCTGCCGGCCCGCAGCCCCGCCGTGATGCCGGTGGAAAGCCCCGCTGTGCTGTACGCCGACACCTGCTCAAACAGCAGGCGCAGGAAATCCGTCTCCGGCTCCAAAATACAGAGCGCGAAGGTACCGCAGCTCACAACGATCAGGCCCATCAAGGTGATGGTGGCAGCCTTTGCCAGTGAGCCGTCCGGCAGGCGGCGGTGGAATGCGCCCAGCCGGCGCTTGGAGAAGATCGACCGCACCTGCTGCATCAGCACAAAAAAGGTGGTCGTCTTGATGCCGCCGCCTGTGGACCCTGGCGACGCACCCACGAACATCAACACCATAATGACCAACAGGCCCGCACTGCTCAAGCCGCTGAGATCCACAGTGGAGAAACCCGCCGTGCGGGCCGTCATGCTTTGGAAAAACGCCGTCATAAAGTCAAGATGGTCGGTGATTTGCAGCAGCGCCGCGCCGCCGAACAGCAACACTGCCGTCGTCGTCAGCACGACCTTGGTGTGGAAGGTCATTTTGCGAAAATTGCCCCGGCAGCGTCCCACATCCAGAATGACCATGAAGCCGATGCCGCCCACGATGACAAGCGCGTCGGTGACGATATTCAGCAGCACATCGCCGCGGTAGGGTATCAGGTTTGTGCCACCGCCCAGCGCGTCAAAACCCGCATTGTTAAAGGAAGCGATTGAGTGGAAAATACTCAGCCACACCGCCTGCAGCGGCATATGGTTGCCGGCGAACGCCGGGAAACCTAGCACCGCGCCCGCGCCTTCGCAAATCAGGGTCATGAGCAGCACCGCGCGGACAAGGCGGACCATGCCGTCCAGACTTTCCACGTTCAGTGCCTCCCGCACGAGGGAGCGGCCCTTTAAGTTGATGCGCCGCCCGGTCACCAGTGCCAGCCCCATGCCGATGGATGCGACACCCAAGCCGCCGATTTGAATGAGCACCGCAATGACGACCTGGCCGAACATACTGAAGGTGTCGGCGGTATCCACCACCACAAGTCCCGTGACGCAAACTGCGCTGGTAGCCGTGAACAGGGCGTCCAGCGGGGCAATGTGCAGCCCCGGGTGTACCGCAAAGGGCAGCATCAGCAGCGCCGCACCGCACAAAATCAGCAGTGCAAAGCCCAGCGCAATGATACGCGCCGGGGGCTGGGTCTTTAAAAATTTTGAGATTGCGCTGCGGATGTAGGACATAGCGGCCTCCGGCAAAAATTTAGCTTTACCGATAGTATAGCACAAATCACGCTGCACCACAACAACCCACTTGCGTACCCACGGCAAATCATGTATAATAAGTTATTACTGATTATAAAGGGGAGGTGTGGCCATGAGCCTGCAAAGTTTTGGATTTTTCGGTTTTCTGCTGGTCGTGGCCGCGGTGTACCTGCACCTGCCGCAGCGCTGGCAGAGCGCGTTTTTGCTGGCGGCCAGCTGGGTTTTCTACGCGCTGGCCATGCCGTCGATGCTGGGCGTGACGATCGCGATTGCGGTGTTCACCTACCTGTGCGGGCGCGGCATGGCGGCCCGCAGCAGCGCCCACAAGACTGCGTTCCTGCGCGGGGGCGTTATCGGGTTGCTGGCGATTCTGGCCTTTTTCAAATATAACGGCGCGTTCGCCAGCGAGGGCGGCTGGCAGGCCGTGGCCATGCCGCTGGGCATCAGCTTTTACAGCTTTGCGGCCATTGCCTACCTGATCGACACTGCGCGGAGCGACTGCGAGGTCGAGACAAATTTCATCGATTGTGCGCTGTTTTTGAACTTTTTTGCCACCGTCACTCAGGGGCCTATCTGCCGCGCCGGGGCGCTGCTGCCGCAGTTTAAGCAGGAGCACCGCTTTGACACCGACCGCACTGTGCGCGCGCTGCGGCTCATGGCGCTGGGCCTGTTTAAGCTGGTGGCTGTCAGCGACGTGCTGGGGCTGCTGGTGGACGAGGTGTTCCCGAATTACCGCAGCTACGGCGGGCCGATGCTGGTGCTGGCCGCCGTGTTTTACACGTTCCAGCTGTATTTCAACTTCTCCGGCTACTCCGAGGTCGCGCGGGCCGTGGGTCTGCTTTTGGGCCTGGAGCTGCCTGAAAACTTCAAGACGCCGTTTTTTGCCACGAATTTTTCCGGGTTCTGGAGCCGGTGGCACATTAGCTTTTCGTCTTGGCTGCAGGATTATCTGTTCATGCCGCTGGCGTGGGCGGATATGTCCGGCGTGACCGGGGGCAGGCTGACCCGCCTGCCCGCCGAGGTGTGCGTGTTTACGGTGTTTTTTGTGTCGGGTTTCTGGCATGGGAACACGCTGCCCTTTGTGGTTTGGGGTCTGCTGCAGGCCTGCTACCGCCTGGGCGAGGAGCTTTTGCACCGCCGCCTGGGCAAGCCCAAAAAGAAAGCGCCCGCCCGCGTTTTGTGGGCCAAGCGGGCCGGGGTGTTTGTGCTGTGGTGCATCAGCATGGTGTTCTTCCGCGTGGGGTCCGCCCCCGCCGCCGCGCCGCTGACCGTGGGGGATGCGTTTGCCTACCTGGGCCGCTGCTTCCTGGGCTGGTCACCCGCGCGGTTTGGCAGCGAATTGTACGCTGCTGCGTCTAATGGATTCTACGCCAACGCCATTATGGTGGCGGCGTACTATGTCTTTGTGGTGCTGGTGCTGGCGCTGGCGTTCTACCTCGACACCCGCCGGGCGTTTGCCTATAAGAACAAGCCCGCCGAGGTGTGTTTGGCGGGCGAGAAGCACCGCTGGGCCGTGTATTATGCCCTGGTCGTCGCTTTGCTGGTGGGGTACATCATGCAGAGCGGTGGATTTGGGAACAGCGGATTCGGTATGTATGCGGGGTTTTAACCCCACGCCTTCCCCCAAGGGACAGACTCCCCCGATACGGGGGAGGTGGCGCGTAGCGCCAGAGGGGGAGCAGGTGGCGCCGCAGCGCCGGGTGCGGGGCGTATGTACCGCGATTGCCCATGAATGGGTCGCCGCGGCAAACTCGCCCCTCATCAGTCAGCGGACAAGCCGCTGACAGCTTCCCCCGAGGGGGAAGCCATTTTAACGAAAGGAGGCTTCCGCCCATGAAGAATATCCTAAAAAAACTTGCATTATTGATGATTCCAGTTTTGCTTTGGTTCGCATTCTTCGTTGCCTTTGAGCCTAACAACTACTTCGGGCTGAAAGTCTCCGCTTCGTCCAGCCAGCCGGTGGCGCGGGTAAGGGCCTACCAGCAGGAGTCTGGCACGAATCTGATCTTGGGTGACAGCCGCCTGGCGCATTTTGATATGGCGCTGGTGGACGAGCTTTCCGGCCGGAATTGGCAGAATCTCGCCTTCGGCGGCGCGTCGCTGAAAGAAACCCTCGACCTCGCGGACTATGTGCTGGATTCCGGCCGCGAAGTTGACACCCTGCTGGTGGAAGTCTCGTTCTACACGCTGAACGCCGGGTACAACACCGACCGCTTTGCCACGCTGGAAAAGACGCTGAACAATCCGCTGGCCTACTGCTTCAATTTGGAGTACAACGTCAATGCCCTGACCGTGGCCATGGATACGCTGCGCGGCACGCCGGACACCATCGAGTCCGGGGACTGGACCGACGCGGATTACCTGGCCGACGATGGCACGGTTTTGCCGCTGCACCGCAAATTATATGACTACACCGCCACCATCACGCCCCGCTGCAAAAGCTGGGCGCTGAACACTGAGCAATTCGACCGCCTGCACACGCTGGCCCGGCGCTGCCAGGCCGAGGGTGTGCGGCTCATCGTGGTTCTGCCTCCGATGGCTGATAATGTCCGCACCGAGGTCTGTGACGTGTTCGGCATCACCGATGTGATGCAGGATACCGTGCTGCCGCAGCTGACCGGCTGGGCCGCAGAATGCGGCTTTACCCTATTGGATTACGAGTGGGGCGGCAGCGCTATCACCGACGATGACACGCAGTTTTTTGACGGTTTCCATCTGGATGAAAAGTACGGCCTGCCGGTTTGGACACAAGAGTTGTTTAACGATATTGCAGGTTGACATGTAGGGCGGCATGCCCCCATGCCGCCGCGGGGTGAGGGCACCCCGCCCTACATCCACCGGACAAAGGGGCATCCTCATTTGTAGGGGGCGGCGTCCCCGACGCCCCACGAGCGGATGCAAGCACCCGCCCCTACAACTTACTTTGCATGGGAGTTGCTATCAATGGCACTAGATTTCCTGATTTTATACGAGCATACCGTCCGCGAGTATGAGAGCGACCTGCTCTTGAAGCTCGAGCTGGAACGCCGTGGTTACACGGTGGAGATCCGCCAGCTGCTGGACCCGAAGCACCTGCGGCTGTTCGGTAAGGACAAGCCGGAAGTGCTCGTCGCCAGCTGTATGTATGACAACGAGGCCATCAACAGCCATGTCTACAACAACATCGGCAAATGCAACAAGATCGTCAACCTGCATTGGGAGCAGATGCTTTCCGACACGCAGGAGGAGGGCGACTGGTTCAATATGAACGGCAACGCCAAACGCTGCGTGCAGACCTGTTGGGGCAAGCGCACCGCCGCCCGCCTGCAGGCCCACGGCATGGACGCCAAAAACACGCCTGTCACCGGCGCAGTCATGATGGACTTTCTGCGGCCGGAGTTTGACGGCTACTTTAAAGACAAACAGACCTTGTGCAAAGAGTTCGGCCTGGACCCGGCCAAGCAGCTGCACCTGTATATTTCCAGCTTCGGCTACGCCAGCATGAATGACGACGAGGTCGCCGAGCTTTCCAAGATGGCGGGCACCGATTTTACCGGCTTTGCCAAGACGAACCGTGTCTCGATGAAGGAGACACTGCGTTGGTTCGATGAATATTTAGGTCAGCATCCCGAGGTCGAGCTGGTCTACCGCCGCCACCCCAGCGAGTGGAACAGCCCCGCGCTGGAAGAACTGGCGAAGAAGCGGCCGAACTTCCATGTCATTTTTGCCGACTCGGTCAAGCAGTGGATCGTGGCGGCAGACTCTATTTCCATCTGGATGAGCACCGCCATCGCCGAGGTATACATGGCCGGCAAGAGCTGCCACATCCTGCGCCCGGTGCCCATTGAGCACGAGTACGACCCGGTCATCTACAAGGATGCCCATTATGTGACGACCTGCGGCGAGTTTGCCGCCGCCATGGCCGCGCCGGAACCGCCGTTCCCGATTGCAAAGGACGTTATCGAGGGCTATTTTGACCCGAGCGATACGCCCGCCTACAAGAGGATGGCCGACCTATTGGAGGATGTATACAAGAACCCGCCCCGGGACGAGCCGATGGGCGAAGGCTTCACGCCGCACTTTAATAAGGTAAAGTTCTGTGCGCTGGCCGGGGTGCATTTCCTCTACCGCCACGGCTGGGAGCCGAAAAAGGTGTTTGCCTTCTGCCCCCCGCTGGCCAATTTTGCCCAGCGCATTTATGGGTATGTGGACAAAGCCCATGTAACGCCGGAACAGGTGGCAGCAATGACGGAACGCATTAAGCCGTTCGTCCGCTGAGCATGTAGGGGCCGGGTATGCCCGGCCCTCCGCAGTGCGGCAGACGCGCAGTAATGGCAAGGCCGCGGGCCGGGCATACCCGGCCCCTACAACTCTACGACAGGACAAATAATCATGTCAGACCAGAAAAAAACCTCCGGTGAATCCTTTGCCGGGAATGTGATGAAATACTCGGTGGCGACCTATTTAGGCTTCGCCATCACCGGGCTGGCGCTCATCGTCAAGGGGCTGCTGCCCGCCGAGGTCCTGGGTGCGCCGGTCACCTTCATGACCTACACGGCCACCCTCATGAACATCGGCATCCTGGGCCTGGATCAGGCGCTGCTGCGCTTTTACCATGAGCCGCCCGCCGGGGCCGAGCCGCGCCAGCTGTTCGCAGCCTGCACCCGCATTTCGGCGTCGTTCATGGTGCTGCTGGGTGTCGCAGGCAGCGTGTTCTTTGCCCAGCCGCTGGCGGCGGCCTTCGGCCTGGGGTCGGCAGGCCCCGGCATCGTGCCGCTGCTGTTCATCAATGCGGCGCTGTATATGCTGGTGCGGTATCTGAACGTGCTGCTGCGCCTGGAAAACGACCTGCGCGCCTACACGGCTGAAACACTCTGGATGCAGGGCTGCTACAATCTGTTCTACCTGCTGCCGGGCTTTTTCACCTCCAACGTATTTATCCTGGCCGTGGCGGCCATTTTAAGCTTTGGCGTGGTTGCCATTGCATTCGGGTACAAGTACCGCAGCGCTGTGTTTGCGCCGCTGCCCGCCAGCCAGCTGGGCGGCATTGCCCGCCAGACTGTGCCCTACGGCGTGGCACTGGCCCCGGCCCAGATCTTGTTCAGCCTGTCCAGCGGTATCTGCCTTTCCTTTGTGGGCAACGCCTGCGGCGAGAATGCGCAGGGCCTGTTTGCCTTCGGGTACAGCCTGGCGCAGCTGGTCACGGCCATCCAGGCGGGCTTTTCCACCTACTGGGGCCCCTATGTCTACGCCCACTACCGCGAGGAGCAGGAGCGCATCTGCCGCGTACATGACGTTTTGAACCTGCTGATCTTCAGCTTCTTCTGCATGCTGGTCATGTTCGAGGATATCGTGTTCGTGATTTTCCCCGACAAGCGCGGGTGCCTCGCCATTTTCCCGCTGCTGATGCTGGCCGTCGTCTTCAACATTCTGTGCGAGGGCACGGTCTACGGCAACTCGATTGCCCGCAAACCGTGGCATGATACCATCGGCATCGGGCTGGGGGCGCTGTCCAACCTGGGACTGTGCGCGGTGCTGGTACCCGCCTGTGGGCTGACCGGCGCAGCGCTGGCCCTGGCCGCCAGCAACGGCATTGCGTTTTTGTACCGCAGCGTCACAGGCCAGATGTACTACCGCACCGTTGCCAGCTATGCCAAGACGATTTCCGGCTTTTTGCTGGCGTTCGCGGTCACAGCCATCGGCACGCTGCTGTGGCAGCATTTTATTATAAAATTTGCGCTGGTAGGTGTGATTTTGTTCATCTACTGCACCCTCTACCGTGCACAGCTCGCCAAGCTCTGGGGCATCGGCCTTGGCATCCTGCGCAGCATCTTCCACAGAAAGTAAGGCGAAACCATGAAACATTGCGGCACACAGGAATTGACGACGGAACGCTTAGTTTTGCGGCAGCTTTCCATCGATGACAGCGAAATGATGTACAACAACTGGGCCCGCGACAAGCAGGTGACGAAGTACCTGCGCTGGAACGCCCACCGCAGCTGGGGCGAGACTGCCGAAACGCTGAATGAGTGGGAAAAACACTACAACGACCCGAAGTTTTACCAGTGGGGCATCACCGACAAGCATTCGGAGGTGCTGATGGGGACCATCAGCCTGTGCCCTGCCCCGATGTTGAAAACCGGCTGGCACCTGAACACCGAGCGCCTGGGTGCCCCCTGGGAGGTCGGCTACGCGCTGGGCCGCAAGTGGTGGAACAAGGGCTACATGACCGAGGCCCTGTGCGCTGTGCGGGACTACTGGTTTGACACGGTGGGGGCTGACTGGCTGGCCGCCGTACACGCCAACGAGAACATTGCCAGCGCCGCCGTTTTGGAGAAGGCAGGCTTTGTCTACGACCATGACGTGACCGACCGCAAGTTTGACGGCACGCCGGTCCCCTGCCGTGCGTACCATCTTTTGAAAGAGGAATTATGAGCGATAACACGACTGAATTAGACTTTGGCACCACTGCCCAGAAAACCACCGACGCCGAGAAACTGCCGGTAGTGCTGCTGGCGTTGGACCAGGGTAAGTACGATATGACCCGCAGCCTGGACGAGCTGCGGGCGCTGGCCGACGCCAACGGTATGGACGCCGTGGCCGAGGTGGTGCAGAAGCGCTCGACCCCCGAGGCCGCCACGCTGCTGGGCGAGGGCAAGGTCGCCGAGGCGCGGCTTGTCTGCCAGAACGTAAACGCAGCCGCCGCGATTTTTGACGGTGAGCTGACCGGCAGCCAGATCCGCAACCTGTCGGCGGCACTGCAAGTCGAAGTGCTGGACCGCACGATGCTGATCCTCGAAATTTTCCGCGCCCGCGCCACCACGAACGAGGGCAAATTGCAGACCGAGCTTGCCACACTGCGCTACCAGCTGCCGCGCCTGCAGGGCCTGGGCGAGAGTTTGAGCCGCCAGGGCGGCGGCGGCGGGGGCGGCGGCGGTGCCCGCCGCGGTGCCGGTGAGACAAAGCTGGAGCTGGATCGCCGCCACCTGCACCACCGCATTGAGCATCTGGAAGGCCGCCTGAAAGAGCTGGAAAAGCGCCGCGGCGAGACCCGCCGGGCACGGCAGAAAAACAACGTGCCGGTGGTGGCGCTGGTCGGCTACACAAACGTGGGCAAGTCGAGTTTGCTGAACGCCCTGTGCGGCGAGCAGATCTTTGAGGCCGATATGCTGTTTGCCACGCTGGACCCCACAGCCCGCAAGCTGGTGCTGCCCAGCGGGCTGCAAATCATCCTGGTGGACACGGTCGGTTTCGTCAGCCGCCTGCCGCACCATCTGGTGGAGGCGTTCAAATCAACGCTGGAGGAAGCCGCGTTCGCCGATGTCATCATCAAGGTCGCCGACGCGGGCGACGCCCAGGCCGCCGAACAGCTGGCCGTGACCGATGAAGTTTTGGGCAGCCTCGACTGCGATGGCATCCCCCAGCTGGTGGTCTACAACAAGTGCGACGTCGCTAACGCCGTGGCCTTTGACCCGGATATCCTCTTGACCAGCGCCAAGACCAGCTATGGCCTGGACGCGCTGCTGGCGAAGATCGACGAGGTGCTGAACCACCGCGTCCGCACCATTGAGGTCGTGCTGCCCTATGACAAGCTGGCCTTGGCCGATATCTTGCGCAGCCGCGGCAGCGTCGCCGAGGAGGAATACCGCGAGGAGGGCGTTTTTTACCGCGCCACCGTGAAAATTGACGACCTGCACCGGTTTGAGGCGTTTTTGGTATGATGCCGCGGGAGGTTTGGCTGGTGTAAGACGGACAAATCGGAGTTTATGAAATCGGAGGCATTAATATTATTATGTGGATTGAACTAGGAATCAGCGGTGGAACTGCAATCGTTATTTTAATTGCGCTGTATTTTGTTATCAAGTGGGCAGTGAAAAATGGTATTAAAGAAGCATACAGTGCTATCACCGGAGAGAAACCTGATGAAGACATCAAAAACGAAAAAGAACTGAAAGAGCTTGGATTGGATTCAGAAAATCAATAACTTCCAGTTTGCCGAGCCGACACGGAGGCTGCCGCAGCGGCTCGGCTTTCCCGGCGGGGTGGGGGCACCCCGCCCTACGCCTTATTGTAAAAATGTGCCCGCGCGGCGGGTACACCAAATCTAAACTCTTAATTTTAAACTCTACTTTCCAGTTTCGCCTTCCGCATTGACACCTAATGCCGATGCGCTTATAATAAAACTACTTACGCGACTTAGAAAAAGGGGAAATCACTATGGCAAATGTTCGTACCCGCTTTGCGCCGTCCCCCACAGGCTATATGCATGTAGGCAACCTGCGCACCGCACTGTACACCTATCTGCAGGCGCGCCACAACGGCGGCACCTTTATCCTGCGCATTGAGGACACCGATCAGGGCCGTCTGGTCGAGGGCGCCACCGACATTATCTACAACACGCTGAAGGCCACCGGTCTGACCTGGGACGAGGGCCCCGACATCGGCGGCCCTGTCGGCCCCTATGTCCAGAGCGAGCGCATGGGCATGTTCAAGCAATATGCCGAGCAACTGGTCAAGGCCGGCAAAGCGTACTACTGCTTCTGCACCGAGGAGCGCCTGAATGAGATGCACGAGGCCCAGCGCGCGGCCGGCGAGATGACCCACTATGACGGGCATTGCCGCAACCTGAGCGCCGAGGAGGTCGCCGCCAAGCTGGCCGCCGGGGAGCCGTATGTCATCCGCCAGAAAATTCCCGAGAGCGGCATGGCGGGCTTTGACGATGTTGTCTATGGCCACATCGAGGTCGATGTCAAGGAGCTGGACGACCAGATTCTGATCAAGACCGACGGTATGCCCACCTACAACTTTGCCAATGTCGTGGACGACCACCTCATGGGCATCACCCACGTCATCCGCGGCAGCGAGTATCTGTCCTCGACGCCGAAGTATAACCTTTTGTATGACGCTTTCGGCTGGGAAAAACCGGTTTACATCCACTGCCCGCCCGTTATGAAGGATGCACAGAACAAGCTGAGCAAGCGCAACGGCGACGCCAGCTATCAGGACCTGGTGGCGAAGGGCTACCTGCCCGCCGCCGTGCTGAATTATCTGCTGCTGCTGGGCTGGGCACCCGAGGGCGAGCAGGAGATCTTCAGCCTGGATGAAATGATCAAGATCTGGGATCCGTCCCGCATCTCGAAGTCTCCCGCCATCTTTGACCCGCTCAAGCTGCGCGCTATCAACGCCGCCTACATCCGCGCCCTGCCTGCCGAGGAGTTCCGCCGTCTGGCCGACCCGTTCATTGACAGCGCCGTCCACTGCGATATTGACCGCGACCTGCTTTGCGCCAATTTGCAGCCCCGCTGCGAGGTGCTGGAGGATATCCCGCCGCAGCTGGACTTCTTTGACGCCGTGCTGCCGATCGATGCCGAGATGTACCGCAACAAGAAGCAGAAAACGACGCCCGAGTCCGCCAAAGAGGCCCTGACCGCCCTGCTTCCGGTGCTGGAAGCCCAGACCGACTGGACCCGCGATGCGATCTTTGAGGCCTGCAAGACGCTGGCCGAGCAAATGGAGAAGAAGAACGGCTGGCTGCTATTCCCGTTGGGCATTGCCCTGTCCGGCAAGGCCCGCACCCCGGGCGGCGGCACCGATTTGGCCGCCATGATGGGCAAGGCAGAAACCCTAAAACGCGTGAAGGACGCACTGGGAAAGCTGTAAATGAACAGTAGTTTCCCCTTGCCCCGGCGATGCAATAAAAAAGAGGAGTTATACCCATGCACCGGGTATAACTCCTTTTTTTAAATCACATAATCATTCCCCGGCTGGGCGGTGTTGACCAGGTCGGCCAGGGTGATGCCGTCGAAGTAGTCGTTGATCATCGTGTTCAGCTTGCGCCACATGGGCAGGGTGCGGCATTCCACCATGCGGGGGCACTCCACCGGGTTCTGTCCTAAACACGCCACCGGGGCCAGGCTCCCTTCGGTCAGGCGTAAAATATTCCCCACCGTGTATTCCCCGGGCGTTTTGGTCAGGCGGTAGCCGCCGGACTTGCCCCGCAGGCCGGTCAGATAACGCGCTTTGACCAGACTTTTGACGATGGCCTCCAGGTATTTTTCCGAAATTTCCTGCCGAGCGGCAATTTCTTTTAGGGGGATGTAGCCGTCGTGCTGGTTCTCGGCAATGTCGATCATGACCCGCAACGCATAACGGCCTTTCGTTGAAATCATCATTTGGTTTTTGCTCCTTCGTTTTCTTATTTCCTATTATACAAGTTGGTAAATAGGATAGCAACCCCTTTGCCGCAAAAAAAGTTGCCAAAATTCCCTATTTCCCTATTGACAAATGGGAAAATATGTTGTACAATCCTATCAACCTACAAGAAAGGTATGAATTGATATGCAAAAGGGATTTGCACCATACGCGCGATGTCGCCGTCACACGCTGTAAAAACCGTAACATTGTAAATAAACAGAAATGACGATGGAGGAAACTACCATGAGCAAGATTTATACTTCCGCTGACCAGCTGATCGGCCGCACCCCCCTGCTGGAACTCACCCACATTGAAGCCGCCGAAGGACTGGACGCCAAGATCCTGGCCAAGCTGGAATATTTCAACCCCGCCGGTTCCGTCAAGGATCGCATTGCCAAGGCGATGATCGATGACGCCGAGGCCACCGGCAAACTGAAGCCCGGTTCCGTCATCATTGAGCCGACCTCCGGCAACACCGGCATCGGCCTGGCATCCGTCGCCGCCGCCCGCGGCTACCGCATCATCATCGTCATGCCTGAGACGATGAGCGTGGAGCGCCGCCAGCTGATGAAGGCCTACGGTGCCGAGCTGGTGCTGACCGACGGTTCCAAGGGCATGAAGGGCGCTATCGCCAAGGCTGACGAGCTGGCGAAGGAGATTTCCAACAGCTTTGTGCCCGGCCAGTTTGTGAACCCGGCCAACCCCGACGCCCACAAGCGCACCACCGGCCCCGAGATCTGGGAGGACACCGACGGCAAGGTCGATATCTTTGTTGCAGGTGTCGGCACCGGCGGCACCGTGACCGGCGTTGGCGAGTACCTGAAGAGCCAGAACCCCGCCGTCAAGATCGTGGCCGTCGAGCCTGCCACCTCCCCTGTGCTGAGCAAGGGCACCGCCGGTGCGCACAAGATTCAGGGCATCGGCGCCGGCTTTGTGCCCGATGTACTGAACACCAAGGTCTATGACGAGGTCATCCCCGTTGCCAACGAGGACGCCTTTGCCACCGGCAAGCTGGTCGGCCACAAGGAGGGCGTGCTGGTAGGTATTTCCTCCGGCGCTGCGCTGTGGGCTGCCATCCAGCTGGCCAAGCGCCCCGAGAACAAGGGCAAGACCATTGTGGCCCTGCTGCCCGACACCGGCGACCGCTATCTGTCCACCCCGCTGTTCGCGGACTGATTGCAATAACAGGAAACCTTTGCTATAATAAGGGTACTGTTGCATACAAAGTGGAGGCCGTAGGGGCCGGACAGGTTCGGCCCTCAGCTTTCCCGGCAATGCTCTGTCAGGGCAAGGCCGCGGGCGGAGTATGCCCCGCCCCTACAACTCAACAATTTTCAATGTGCAGCACGGTTTTGTGCTGCACATTTTTTATACAAGGAGGTTTTCCATGACTACTACCCCCGGTGCGCTGATTGCGATGAGCGGCGGCGTGGACAGCACGGTTGCCGCTTACCTGATGAAAAAGGCGGGTTACCGCTGCATGGGCGCGACCATGCGGCTGTACCAGAATGAAGATTTGGGCCAGAGCGGCTTCCACACCTGCTGCTCAGCCCAGGATGTGGAGGATGCCGCCGATGTGGCATTCCAGCTGGACATTCCCTTCCAGGTCGTGAACTATACTGAGGAATTTCGCGAGAAGGTCATCGGCAAGTTCATTGCCACCTACGAGGCAGGCGGCACACCGAACCCTTGCATCGACTGCAACCGCACGATGAAGTTTGACAAGATGCTGGACTTTGCGCGGGAGAACGGCCTGGATTACGTTGTGACCGGCCATTATGCCCGCATAGAGCAAGACCCTGACACCGGCCGCTGGCTGCTGAAAAAGGCCCTGTACGCCGACAAGGACCAGAGCTACGTTCTGTACGTGCTGACGCAGGATCAGCTGGCCCACACCAAGTTCCCGCTGGGCGGCATGGACAAGCCCTCCATCCGCAAAATTGCCGAGGAGCAGGGCTTTTGCAACGCTCGCAAGCATGACAGCCAGGATATCTGCTTTGTACCCGATGGCGATTACGTCGGCTTTATGGAGCGCTACACCGGCAAATATTACCCGGACGGCGATTTTATTGACAGGAACGGCAAGGTCGTGGGCCGCCACCACGGCGCGGTGCGCTACACCAACGGCCAGCGCAAGGGTCTGGGGCTGGCGCTGGGTGCACCGGTCTACGTCTGCGGCAAGGACATGGAGAAGAACACTGTCACCGTCGGCCCCGAGAGCGCGCTGTTCACCACAACGCTGATTGCCGACGATTTCAACTGGATCTCGATTCCCGAGCTGACCGCGCCGATGCGGGTAAAGGCCAAGGCCCGCTACCGCCAGGTGGAGCAGCCCGCCACGGTCTACCCGTTGGACAACGGCCTGGTCAAGGTCGTCTTTGACGAACCCCAGCGCGCCATCACCCGCGGCCAGTCGGTGGTACTGTATGACGGGGATGTGGTCGTCGGCGGGGGGACGATTTTGTAAAGAGCGAGGCTTCCCTCAAGGGGGAAACTGTCAGCGGCCCCGACCGCTGGCTGATGAGGGGCCTCCTCGCCGCCATGACCCGTTTATGGGTTGACGCCGCACACGCGCCCCTCATCCGGCCCTGCGGGGCCACCTCCCCCCAAAGGGGGAAGGCTTAGGAATTTATAAATTTCCCCTTTTTCCTATTGACATATCGGTTTATCCGTATTATAATACAGACAAACCTATGGAAATTATAGGTTATTTAGTAAATTCAAAGGAGGTGCAAAGCATATGGCCCATGTATTCGGCAGTCTGCTGCGTCAGAATTTCCGCTGTGGCCGAATGCCTAACTCCCGGGTGGAAAACGTCCGGGCGCGTGGGCTTGCTTTGCATTGCCTGTAAAATTTCGCGCCGCACTGTATTTTCTGCCCGGGAGTTGTAACTGTACGACCCCCGGCTTTTCTTTTGCGTCAACAACTTAAAGAATAAAAACAGAAATGAGGATTTTATCATGAGCGAGCGTAAACTGCATTTTGAGACCCTTCAGCTGCACGTCGGCCAGGAGCAGGCTGACCCTGTCACCGATTCCCGCGCCGTGCCTATCTACCAGACCACTTCCTACGTTTTCCACAACGCCCAGCACGCCGCTGACCGTTTCGGCCTGCGCGATGCCGGCAACATCTACGGCCGCCTGACCAACACCACCGAGGATGTCTTTGAAAAGCGCATTGCCGCTCTCGAGGGCGGCGTTGCTGCCCTGGCCGTTGCCTCCGGTGCAGCTGCCATCAACTACACCATCCAGGCGCTGGCCCAGAACGGCGGCCATATCGTCGCCCAAAAGACCATCTACGGCGGCACCTCCAATCTGTTGGAGCACACCCTGCCTGCCTTCGGCGTTGAGACGACCTTCGTCAACGCCCATGACCTGGCCGAGGTCGAAGGCGCTGTCAAGGAGAACACCCGCGCCATCTATCTGGAGACGCTGGGTAACCCCAACTCTGACATTCCCGACATCGACGCCATCGCCGAGATTGCCCACAAGCACAACATCCCGCTGGTCATCGACAACACCTTCGGCACTCCGTACCTGATCCGTCCGATCGAGCACGGCGCGGACATCGTTGTCCACTCTGCCACCAAGTTCATCGGCGGCCACGGCACCACGCTGGGCGGTGTCATCGTCGATTCCGGCAAGTTCGACTGGAAGGCCAGCGGCAAGTTCCCCGCGTTTGCTGACCCCAACCCCAGCTACCACGGCGTCAGCTTCGTGGATGCTGCCGGTCCCGCCGCGTTCGTGACCTATATCCGCGCTATCATCCTGCGTGACACCGGCGCCTGCATCAGCCCGTTCAACGCGTTCCTGCTGCTGCAGGGCACCGAGACGCTCTCCCTGCGCCTGGACCGCCACGTCGAGAACACCAAGAAGGTCGTGGAGTACCTGACCCATCACCCCAAGGTGGAGAAGGTCAACCACCCCAGCCTGCCTGACCACCCCGACCACGCCCTGTATGAGAAGTACTTCCCCAATGGCGGTGCGTCCATCTTCACCTTCAACATCAAGGGTGGCCAGAAGGAAGCCTTTGAATTCATCGACCATCTGCAGATCTTCTCTCTGCTGGCCAACGTTGCCGACGTGAAGAGCCTGGTCATCCACCCGGCCACCACCACCCACGCCCAGCTTTCCCCCGAGGAGCTGGCTGACGTCGGCATCCAGGAGAACACGATCCGCCTGTCCATCGGCACCGAGCATGTCGATGATATCATCGCTGATCTCGATCAGGCCTTTGCCGCCGTGGAGTAATCCGGCAAAGCATTTTTAGAGGGTATATAGGGATTTGAATACGACCGCCGCCCATGGGATGCAAGCCCTGCGGGCGGCGGTTTTGTTTGCAATTTGCTTTAAAATATTGTATGCTTGTTATAAAAACCGCGAGGCAGAGTTGTAAGAGCCGCACATGTGCGGCCCTTGACCTTGCCTTTACTGCGCACCTGCCTTACACGGCAGGGCCGGGTATACCCGGTCCCTACACCTCAACGAAGGAAAAAGCCATCATGCAGATTATTGAAATTACAGATTTGTCCATCCCCGAGCTTGCCCCTTACACCAAGCTGACCGAATCCCAGCTGCGCAACAAGCTGGAACCCGAAAAGGGTATTTTCATCGCCGAAAGCCCCAAGGTCATCGGTACGGCGTTGGATGCCGGGTGCGAGCCGCTCTCGTTTTTGATGGAGCGCCGCCAGATTGACGGCCCGGCTGCCGGGGTGCTGGCCCGCTGCCCGGATGCGACCGTCTACACCGCCGACCGCAGCGTGTTACAGGTGCTGACCGGCTATGTGCTGACCCGGGGCGTGCTGTGCGCCATGCGCCGCCCTGCGCCCCACACGGCCGAGGAGCTGTGCAGGAACGCCCACCGCGTCGCCGTTTTGGAAGGTATTGTGGACTCTACCAACATCGGCGCGATTTTCCGGGGCGCGGCAGCTCTGGGCATGGACGCTGTGCTGTTGTCGCCGTCCTGCTGCGACCCGCTGTGCCGCCGCGCCGTGCGTGTGAGCATGGGCACGGTGTTCCAGGTGCCGTGGGCCGTTTTAGGCGACAGCCCTGCGGACTGGCCCGAGGGCGGCATGGCCCGGCTGCACGCCATGGGCTTTAAGACCGCCGCTATGGCGCTGGACAACCGCGCTGTCAGCATCGACGACCCGGCGCTGCATACCGAGGACAAACTCGCCATTGTATTGGGCACCGAGGGTGACGGCCTGGCCCACAACACGATTGCCCACTGCGACTACACCGTCATGATCCCGATGCAGCACGGAGTAGACTCGCTGAATGTGGCGGCCGCCGGAGCCGTGGCGTTTTGGGAGCTTAGGAAAAGATAATTCCCTAAACCTTCCCCCTTGGGGGAAGGCTTCTCATCGTCAAACTGCCTCAAAAATATGACGAAAGTTTTACGCCCTGTTGACCGAAACGTCAAGGGGGCGTGTTGTTTTTATGTTTCCAAAATGTTACAATATTTATACACACGTGCGCAATGCGTGTAATAACGAAACGGAGGGGTTTTCTCCCATGGGCTTCCTGAAAAAATTTACCAAGCAGGAGATCAGCTGGATGATGTACGACTGGGCCAACAGCGCCCACTCGGTCATCGTCGTGACCATCCTGCCCATCTTCTTTGACACAGTCGCGGGCTACACGGCGGACAGTGTTTCCAGTATGTCCACCTGGGGCTTTGCCACGAGCCTTGCCATGGCCATCGTCGCCCTCAGCGCACCGTTTTTGGGCGTGTTCGGCGATATCCGCGGAATGCGCAAAAAGCTGTTCCTTGTGTTCCTGCTGCTTGGCATCGCTTCGGTAGGGGGATTGGCCTTCACCCCGTTTATGGACTTCACCGCCTCGCCCGAAGCTGCGGGCCGGGTCGCGGCGATGGTTCTGGTGCTCTACATCACAAGTACCATCGGCTTTGATGCGTCCTGCATCTACTACGATGCGTTTTTGACCGACGTCACGACCGAGGAGCGTATGGACTCCGTTTCCACCCTGGGTTACGGTTTCGGCTACATCGGCGGCTCGACGATTCCGCTGCTGATTTTCCTCATCATGAACGCCGTCGGCGTGCCGATGCTGACCTGCCTTGGCTTCATCTTCGGCCTGACCGCCGTGTGGTGGCTCGTGTTCAGCCTCCCGCTTTTGAAAAACTGCGAGCAGACCACCGGCAAGCCCTACAAGAAGGGCGCGGTCGGCGCAGGCATCAAGAGCGTGTTTACGACCCTGAAGGAGATCGGCGCGGATAAGCCGATGCTTGTCTACATTGTAGCGTACTTTTTCTACATCGACGGCGTTCACACCATCATCAGTATGTCCACAAGCTACGGCACCAACCTGGGGCTGGATTCCGCCGGTATGCTGCTGGCGCTGCTGCTGGTGCAGGTGCTGGGCCTGCCGTTCTGCCTTTTGTACATGAAGCTGGCGGAGAAATTCGGCGCGCGCACGATGGTGGGCGTGGGCATCTGCGTGTATATGTTTATCTGCGTGTTTGCGTTCTTTATGAACAGCCTGTGGCAGTTCTGGATGCTGGCCGTGCTGTGCGCCACCAGCCAGGGCGGCATCCAGGCGCTGTCCCGCTCGATGTTTGGCAAGCTGATCCCCGACAAGGACCGCAGCGGTGAGTTTTTCGGCTTCTTTGATATTTTCGGTAAGTTCTCGTCCATCATGGGGCCTGCGCTGGTGGGGTTTGTCAGCGCCTTTGCCGCCAACAAAATGCTGGCTGACCAGGGCCTGACCGCCGCCACAGCCACCGCCGAGCAGATCGATGCCATCAACAAGGCTGCCGGCCCGTATGGTATTTTGTCCATCATCCTGATTATTATTGTCGGTGCTGTGCTGTATTTCGGCGTGCTGCCCAAGACGATGACGAATGATGAGAGGAAAATCTAAAAAAGATAAAAAATAAGAGATAAAAGATAATAAATTGGTGGGATGCGTCGCTGATGCTCCGCAAATTTGACATTTTCCCCGCCCCGCGTTACAATATTTTCTACGCTCACCAACGAAAGGGGAATCCCGATGCCGGAAGGCTATACCCATGTGCGCACCGCCGCAAAAGCGGCGGTGGCGATCCATTACAAAATCCAGTGCCCGGCGGCGTTCGCGGCCGGTGCCAACGGCCCGGACAGCTTTTTCTGCTATGAGGTCTGGAAAAAACGCACAAAACGCCACTACGACCTGCCGGGCCTCGGCAACCGTATGCACGAGGAAAAGACCGGCGCGTTCCTGCGCAGCCTGTGCACCAACGTCAAGACCCGCCCCCAGGTGGAGTATGCGCTGGGCTTTTTGAGCCACTACGCCACCGACACCGTCGTGCATCCCTTCGTCTGCGCCATGTGCGAAAAAGGCCAGCCATACGGCAAAAAGGGCGGCCACGGCTACCTGGAGATTGCACTGGACTCCACCCTGCACGCTGAGGATACCGGCTCAAGCCTTGTGCCCGTCGAGGACGTCAGTCCCCTGCCCACCGGCGAGGAGCTGGCTGACATTACGGCGCTGCTGCACACCTGCCTGCTGGAAACCTACGGTGAAGATATCCCGGTGGAGTACCTGGCCGATGCGTTCTGGCACACCTACAAGCTGCGAGGCATCTTTCCCAGCAAGCACGGCGTGCGCCGGGCGTTCTTCTGGCTCGTGGAGCCGCTGTTCGGCGGGCGTGGGTTCATCACCGGCCATGTATCGCCCCGGCAGCTGGACAAACACCTGCCCGACGAGTGGACTGACCCCTTCACCGGCGAGCACCACGACGACGGCCTGTTTGCACTGCTGCCCCGCGCGGTTTTGCGCAGCGAACAGTTTATGGGCGCGGCTTTGCTCTACTGGATGAAGAAGCTGACCCCCGCCGAATTTGCCGAAAAGATCGGCAGCATGAGCTATTTGCAGGGCATCCCCACCCCGGAGAGCGACCCTGACGCACAAAATACCACGACTGAAAAGGAGATTTCCGTATGATCCGTATTACCATGCAGAACGGCAAGACCATTGACATTGAGCTGGACCACAGCGCCGCCCCCATCACCTGCGAGAACTTTGAAAAGCTCGTCAAGGACGGTTTTTACAACGGCCTGACGTTCCACCGCGTTATTTCCGGCTTTATGATCCAGGGCGGCGACCCCCAGGGCACCGGCATGGGCGGCCCGGGCTGGCACATCAAGGGTGAATTTTTGCAGAACGGCGTTGCCAACCCCATCAAGCACACCCGCGGCGTCATCAGCATGGCCCGCTCCATGGATCCGAACTCCGCCGGCAGCCAGTTCTTCATCATGCACCAGGACGCCCCGCACTTGGACGGCAGCTACGCTGCTTTCGGCCATGTGGTGAAGGGCATTGAGGTCGTCGATGAGATTGCCGCCGTCGCCACCGACTGGAACGACAAGCCCCGCACCCCGGTCGTGATGGAAAAGGTCGAGATCGTCTAATTTGCCACACGGTAGCACCCGGATGTTCGCGCATCCGGGTGTTTTGTTTGGGCAATCGCGCGCCTTTAGAATAATAGTTGAAATCTTCCCAAAAATCGGTTATACTATTTTGTAATAAAGTTGAAATATGGGGCATTGTCCCCTTTGATAAAGGAGCACAAAATGGCACATACCGTTATGGTCACCGGTGCAGACGGCTTTATTGGCAGCCATCTGACTGAAGAACTCGTCAAGCGCGGCGAAAAGGTCCGCGCATTCTGCCTGTACAATTCCTTCGGCTCGCTGGGCTGGATCGACACGCTGCCGCCGGAGATCCGCAATGAAATTGATGTCTTTATGGGCGACGTGCGCGACCCCAACGGCGTGCGTACCGCCATGCGCGGGCAGGAGCGGGTGTTCCACCTGGCAGCGCTTATCGCTATCCCCTTCTCCTACCACAGCCCGGACAGCTATGTGGACACCAACATCAAGGGCACGCTGAACGTGCTGAACGCCGCCCGCGAGTTGGGCACCCAGCGCGTGCTTGTCACCTCCACCAGCGAGGTCTACGGCACGGCGCAGTATGTACCCATCGACGAGAAGCACCCCTTCCAGGGCCAAAGCCCCTACTCCGCCACCAAAATTGGTGCGGACCGCCTGGCTGAGAGCTTCTACCGCAGCTTTGACCTGCCTGTCACCATCGTGCGCCCCTTCAACACCTATGGCCCGCGCCAGAGCGGCCGCGCCATCATCCCGACGATTATTACACAGCTGCTGGCAGGCCAGACCGAAATCAAACTCGGCAGCCTGACCCCGACCCGCGACTTCAACTATGTCAAGGACACGGCCAACGGCTTTATGACGATTGCCGACTGCGACGCAGCCATCGGCCAGGAGCTGAACATTGCCACCGGCATTGAGCATTCCATCGGCGATCTGGCCAACGAGCTGATCGCCCAGATCAACCCGAATGCAAAGATCGTCTGCGAGGCCGAGCGCCTGCGCCCCGAAAAGAGCGAAGTCAACCGCCTGCTGGGCGATTCCACCAAGCTGCGCGAGCTGACCGGCTGGGCACCGCAGTACACCTTTGAGCAGGGCCTGGCCGCCACCATCGAGTTCCTGCGCGGCAACCTGGATCAGTACAAGGTCGGCCAGTACATCCTGTAATGCAGGGGCCGGGTATACCCGGCCTTCGACCTTGCCGCACCGGGCACTTTGCGGCGCGGCAAACAGCCGGGCGAGGTATGCCTCGCCCCTACCAAAATCTAAGTTTATGTCAAAAGTTTCCAAGAAAAAGTTACTTTCACCCACCGTGCAGCATCCCGCCGCCCGGTGGGCTTTCGTGTTGGTGCTGTGCGCCGCGCTGGGCATCGTTGCCAGCTACTACTGGCGCGTATTCTACGGGCTGGACGCCCGGGGCCTTGCGCCGCTGGCCGTCACCGGCTTTTGTGTGGGGCTCAGCATCCTGGCGGGCACAGCGGCGCTGCTTCTGCGCCGGGTCAAGGACTTTGCCAAACGGGGCACGGCGTGCATCCTTTTGTGCGGTACGTTGTTCGTTTTTGCAAATCCGCCGATGCAGACCCCCGATGAGACCGACCATTATCTGCGCACCTATGCGATTTCCATGGGGCACTTTGACTTTGACGCCGAGCGCGGCTACCCCGAGGACGTGAACGAGCTGGTCGCGGCGTTTCCCGGCGCATGGGTCAACGCCCATACCTCGGCCGGTGTCGGCACGGACCCCGATACCCACGCCGAGCAGGCCTACAACACGGCAGGCTATGCGCTGAAACAATACGGCAAGGACGGCCGGGTCGAGAGCATCTGGGACAGCTTTACGCAGTATCTCAACTGGGAAAGCCGCGATTCTGCGGCAGATTCCGTAACTGAGCCTATCAGCTTTTTGATTTTGCCGTTTTTGCCCGGGGCACTGGGCATGGCGCTGGCGCGGCTGCTGGGATTTGGTGCGCTGGGCTGCCTGTACGGCGGGCGACTGGCCAACCTGCTGGCCTACGCGGCGATGTGCTATGCGGCGCTGCGCACTGCGCACAAGTGCAAGCCTGCTTTTTTGTGTATAATGCTGCTGCCGATGTCGCTCTACATGGGCGCATCGTTAAGTTATGACGCCACGCTGCTGGGCTGCTACTACGTCATGCTGGCGCTGCTGACCCGCGCCGAGTGGGACGACCGCACGGCGCTGTGGTATGCGCTGGCCTGCGTATTTGCCAACGGCACCAAGCCCTACATCAACCTGCTGTGGGTCGTGCTGCCCTTTGTGGTGCGCAGATCCGAGTGGAAGGTGCGGTTCAGCCGCACCGTGTACGCCGTGCTGACGGCGGCGGGTGCACTGGCACTGACCTTTGGCGTTGAGCAGTACGGCACACTTTTGCGCCACAATTACGGCGCGATTGCCCGACAGGGCGGCACCACCGTGAACGGCGGTGCGCAGCTTTTGTTTGTGCTGAAGAATCCCTTGCGTTATATCGCGGTTTTGCTGGGTACACTGTATGAGAACGACGGTTTTATCGGCCAACTGGGCTTGTTCGGCTGGAAGGATATGCCGGTGGCATTTATCAGCCTGACCGCGCCGCTGGTGCTGCTGGCGGCGGCGCTGCTCTGCACGCCGTCTGCTGATGCCCTGGGCCGCCGCCGCACCGGCTGGCTGTCGGCGTTCGGCCTCGTCTACGCCGTGGGCGCGATGACGGCGATGTATATCACCTACACCCCCGTGGGCATGGTGCGCATCGTCGGCCTGCAGACGCGGTATTTCCTGCCGGTGTGGCTGCTGGCGGTGCTGGCTGCTGCCGCGCTGGCTCGCCGTGCGCTTGCCCCGCGCTTGACGGCGGAAAAGGCCGCCGCCATCAGCGTCCACCTGTGCGGGTGGTATGCGTTTGCAGGGGCGGTGCTCTTGTTCCAGCACTACTTTGTGGGGCCGGTGTATACGATTTATAAGTAAAGAAAAGGCTTCTCCCCTCGGGGGAGAAGCTGTCACCGAAGGTGACTGATGAGGGGCGGCGGTGCCTCTATAGCCCATGTAAGGGTTATCACGGGGACTTCGCCCCTCATCCGGCCTTCGGCCACCCTCCCCCAAGGGGGAAGGCATTCCACGAAAGGAGGCTCCCATGCTGCATCTTCTCTATGCCCTTGCGCTTTTGCTTTTGCTGTCCGGCGCTTGTGCGATACTGGGCGAAAAATCCAATCTTTCCCCCGCCCTGCTGCCGCTGCCGGTGTTGAGCGGCGCGGTGGTCGTGCTGTACCTCTGCGGTATCGCGGGCGTCCTGCGGGCCGGGGCGGTGCTGGTGTTGTTGGCACTGGCCGTCGTGTGGGTGCTGGGCCTTGTGCAGCTGCGCCCCGCCGGGGTGTTCAAAGCGTGGCAGAGCGCCCTGTGCGCACCGGGCTTTGCGCTTTTTTTAGGCGGTGCTGCGTTTATCTGGGTGCTGTTCTGCGTACAGAAGCCCATGTTTACCCAGTGGGACGAGTTCACAGCCTGGGGCCTGGCCCCCAAGATGGTCGTGGAGCGCGGCGCGTTCTACGTGGCTGACCCGGTCAACCTGAAAGCCAGTTTCACCTACCCGGCCACGAGCCTGATTACGTTCTTGTTCCAGCCTTTCGGCCACTGGGCCGAGTGGGCCTGCCTGGCCGCCATTGACACGCTGGCGCTGACCTGCCTGGCCGCCGCTGCCGCCCTACCGCGGGAGCGCTGGGCCTGCGGCGTGCTGGTGTTTGCCGCTGGGTTCCTGCTGCCGCTCTTCTTCTCGGCCACGCCCACCGGCAGCTACGCCACCCAGTACGTCAACGCCATGGCCGACCTGCCGCTGGCAATGCTGTTTGGCGGCGTGTTCTTCCTGTATTACGCGGTGGGGCGCGAAAAGCGCACCTTCTGGCTCACGGCGCTGCCGCTGGCCGTGCTGACGCTGACGAAAGATATCTGCTTTGCCTACGGCCTGATCGCGGCGTTTTTGATTGGCCTTGACTTGCTGTTTGCAGCGGACGGACCTGTTAAAAAAGCCTTCCCGAAAGCCCTGCTCAAGGCGGGCGGGCTGGCCGTCGCCGTGCTGGCGGCGTTCCTCAGCTGGGGGCGCTACACAGCGGCTGTCACCCCGACGGCGGACACCGCCGCCAGCGTCGGCAGCGAGGGGCTGAGCTACGGCGCGGTCCTCGTGGGCGGCTTCAAGCAGCTGCTGGGCATCGGCCGCACCGAAAAGTTTGCCCAGATCATGGCCGCCATGGGCAGCGCGTTCTTCACCCGGCGCATCTGCCTTTTGGGCGGCGGCGTCATTGCCGTGGCGGCTATCACGATGGTGGCCGCAGCCGCCTGGCTGGCCGCCGAGAAGGGCCCCGCCCGCCGCCGCGTGCTTGCGGCGCACCTGGGGTTTGCGTTCTGCTTTGCGGTGCTGTATCTGTTCCACTTGATTCTCTACAACTACAACTTTTCCGATATTGAGGGCCTGGCGCTGAAGGACTACGACCGCTACCTGGCCCCTTACTACCAGGCGTGGATGCTGGCGATGCTCTGCCTGTTGGCCCGCAGCGCAAAGGAGCAGCTGGGCCAGCTGGCGCTGGGCGGTGCGGCGGCGGTCATCATGGCCGTGTTCTGCTGGCGCGGCATCCCTGCGGCCGGGTTCTGGACCGGGGCCAACAGCCTGTATACCCTGCGCGCCGACGTGCAAAACCGCGCTGACACGATGAATACCGTGCTCAACTGGCCCGACCGCGTGCTGGTCATCAGCCAGGGCGACGACGCCACGCGGTGGTACTACTACCGCTATGAGCTGACCGCCCAGGTCGTGAACGGCTTTGGCGGCTTCTATGGCCGCCTGGGCGAGACGCAGGACCGCTGGGACAGCGATTTTATGAACCTGGTGGAGAGCGAAAACTGGACGCTGTACGACTACAAGGCCGTCTGCGTGCCGGACACGCTGGTTGCCTACATGGCCGAGAAGGACTGCGATTATATCTTAATCGACCGCGCCGACGACTATTTGCAGCGTGAGTTCAGCCCCCTGTTTGAGGGCGGCCTGACCAACGATATGCCCGCGACGCTCTACCATTTTGAGGGCGCGGCCGCCGACGTGCCGTTCACGCTGGCGGCTGTGGCAGAAAGCGGGGTGGCGTAAATGAAAAAACCGCTTTTTAAGGCACGGCAGCTGCTGGTGCTGGCTTATCTGCTGGCGGCGGTATTCTGGGTGGTGCGGTGTCTCGTCGGCTGCGGCGTGATGCTGAACTACAAAATGCAGGGCAAAATGCCCCAGACCCATGTGGACGCCGCTGACCTTGTGACCGAGAGCTTCGCGCCCTACTCCTCCAACGAGTGGTGGACGCCGCCGGATGATGACCCGGCGTGGTATCTTTCCACCGACAGTGACCCGCACATTTACTGGCAGGGGCAGGGATACATCGAGACAGTGGTGCTGGACGCAGCGCACCGGCTGCCCCCGGGCGGCGTGGCGCTGTATTACCTGAAACCCGGCCAGACTGACTACACCGAGGCGCAGAAAGTCTACGCCACCGTGACCGCCCCCGGCGTGTATACGTTTGATCTGGGCGGCAGGTGGGTAACGGGGCTGCGCATCGACCCGGACAGTGTGGGCGGTGTGCCGACGCTGTTTACCGGCATTGAACTGAACCCTGCCCGGGCGTGGTACACCCGGTTTATCCCCACTGCCGGCTGGTGGCTGGTGCTGACATTTGGGCCATGTATCGCCGCCGCTTTCGTTTCCCTTTCTATAAGGAAAAAATAAAGCACACCGTAGGGCCGGGTATGCCCGGCCCTCAGCCAAAAGGCAAAATTGCTTTTGCGGGAAAGTTGCGGGCCGCACATGTGCGGCCTCTACATCCCTGCACACTTGTAGGGGGCGGCGTTCTCGACGCCTCTACCATCATCCCATATGAAGGAGTCTGTCCTATGGAACTGCTCTGCGTACTGGCTGCCGTGGCGGCGCTGTTTTGCGGCTGCACGGTACTTACGCTGAAATGCCGCGTCCCGGCGTCGGTGGCACCGCTGACGGCACTGTCCCTCATCGTGGCGGTGCTGACGCTGGCCGCCGTGGCGGGGGTGCTCTACCCCATCACCTGGGCGGTGTATGCGCTCTGCCTGGCGGGCGGCGTGTGGGTGCTGGCCACCCGCAAAAACCACGCTGGAGCGGCGCAAAAGCTGTTCACCCCGGGCAGTGTGCTGTTCTGGGGCATGGCGCTGGCGTTCACCGTCTACTTTTTTGTGCGCCAGCCGATGGCCGCCGATTTTGACGAGCTGAGCCTTTGGGCCACCGCCGTCAAGATCACCAAGGTCAACAACGACCTGTACGCCACGGCAGAATTAGGCACCCCCTGGGCCGCGACCCAGAACCCCGGCCTGCCGCTGCTGGCGTATTTCTTCCAGTTTTTGGGCGATTATGCAGATTGGAAAATTTACGTCGGTTATGACATTTTGTATTTTTCTGTATTTGCCGCCGTTGTCGGGGCTATCCCGCGCAGCAAATGGCGTGTGGCCGTGCCGATGGCCGCCGCGCTGTGGTGCGTGCCGTTCTTCTTCACGAACTACAACCACACTATCTACCTGACCACCACCTACATGACCAGCTACGGTGATGTGCCCGCGGGCCTTGTGTTCGGCGGGGCCGTGGCCGCGTGGCTGGCGCTGCGCCAAACTTCGGCCCCCAAATGGGCCGTGCTGCCGATTCTGGCGCTGTCTGCCAACATCAAGGCCAATACGTTTGTATTGGCGCTGGTGGCAGCGGGTCTGGTGGCTGTGGACGAGTGGCTGTTTGCCGACGACGGCGATTTCAAGGCCGGTCTGCTCCCCCGCACCGGGTTCAGCCTGGCCTGTTTTGCCGCACCGATGGCAATTTACTATCTGTGGAATGTGCGCTATGTCGGCTGGCTCGTCAGCCGCAGCGCCAGTGATTCCGGCGTTGGCGAGACGAGCGCCCCGCTGTCTGCGGTCGTTGTCAACGGCATCAAAATTCTGCTGGGCCAGCCGGTCGAGGGCTTTTACGCCGAGCGCGAGGCCCAGTTCCGCACTGCGATGGCCGACATGGGCCACCAGTTCTGGACCAGCGACGGCAAGTTGAGCATGATCGGGCAGGGCCGCAATGTGGTCGCACTGATTGCCATCGTGTTTGTTGTGGCGATTCTGGCGGCAGCGTCGCGGCGGCTCAAGGCGCGTATCGCCGTCATCAGCGTGCTGTCCGGCGTCTGCTTTTTGGGCTACAACCTGATGCTGGCACTGAGTTACGGCTTTATTTTTGTGCCGTTCCAGGCCGAGCAGCTGGTTGACTACAACCGCTACATTTACAGCTATTACATCGGCTGGTTCATCCTTGCGCTGGGGTGTCTGTCGGTGGCGCTGCTGCCGCAGATCACAGTCAAGGGCGGGGCCGATGGCCCGACAGCGGTTTTTACTGCGACCCGCCGACAGCCGCACGCTGCCTTTGAGCTGTTTGTGCTGGTGCTGGCCTGCGGAATGCTGTTCCGCCAGAGCCAGCTGATTTTGCCGCAGCTGAGTGTGCTGGGCTTTGCGGACAGCGAGTTCACCGACCGCCGCGCCGAGCGCGCCGAGGCCGAGCTGGTGTGCAGCTACCTGGCCTCCGATGACCGCGTCTTTTATGTCGGGCAGGGCGACAACGGCGAGGGCTGGTTCAGCGCCGTGTTCGACTTCTACCCGATTTTGGTGGACTATTCCGGCACCGTGACCACGGACCCCGACACCGGCGAAACCAAGATGATCGGCGGCGGCGGCGAGCTGGGTCTGCCCGAATTGCAGCCCAGCGAGGGCGTAAAAAACACCTACTACCACGGTTTTACGGCAGAGGAGCTGGACGCCATCGTGCGCGGCAACGGCTGCACGGTGCTGTATATCCAGACGCTGGATGATATTTTTGTGCAAAGCTACGCCGACCTGTTCACCGACAAGCTGGCGGCGGCCCAGAGCGACGAGACACTGCTCTACCGCGTGACCGATGCGGGCTTTGCCCCAATGCAGATGGAGGTGAGCGCCCCGTGAAAGCGATGAAAAACTGGTTTGCGCGGCGCGGGGCACTGCCCATCACCGCGTACCTGCTGGCGCTGGCCGCCTGGCTGGTGCTGGGCGCGGCTCACTTTGGCAGCGATGCGCTGGCGAAAGCCCAGGGCCGCCTGGCCGAGGAAACGATGGCCGTGACCGACTGGCAGCTGGTGGGGCTGACCCAAAATGAGGACGGCACGCTGACCACCGTGGACGGCGACCCGCAGATGATTTTGGAAAATGTCGATGGCCGCGTGGTGCGCACCATCAGCTACACCACGCAATTTGACGGCGAAGCGCGGGAAATGTGCCTGTACTACACCACAAAGGTCGGCGAAGATTACTCTGCCGACCGCCGGGTGTTTCCCCAGAGCGTGGGCGAGGGGCGGTACATCTACACGCTGCCCCGCACCAGCCTGGCCGCGCTGCGGCTGGACCCATGCAGCCCCGAGGAAAACAAGACCGTAACGCTGGCGGTGCGTGATATCACCTTAAACGCCGCCGACACGCTGCCCGCCGTGTGGCAGTATTTTGTGCCGACGTGGTACCAGGCGTTTTGCCTGGTGCTCTACCCGGCCTTGGCAGCCGCCGCCGTGAGCATGATTTTTGCGGTACTCAAAAAAGAAAAATAATTACGGAATGAGCAGATGTTTCACTTCGGGTGGGGCATCTGCTTTTTTGGTGGGGTAGAGAATGCAGGGGCCGCACATATGCGGCCCGCAGCTTTCCGGCAAACGACCGTATGCCTCCCACGTGCGGGCCGGGTATGCCCGGTCCCTACAATCTTTTTGGCAAAGCCTTTCATTTTGCACCGTCTTTTTCGATAATTTTGCACGAATCTGTTGCTTTTGGCATTTGTGTTATATTATAATAGTTAATGTATGGGAGAATGTGCTTTTTCGGGCGTTTTCTCCGGTCTTATGTATAGGTAAAGGGACCATGAGCGAAAAAGAAAAGATCCTGATAGCGGACGATTCCGCAATGAACCGCGCTATCCTGACGGAGATGCTGGGCGACGGTTACGAAATCCTTGAAGCCGAGAACGGCCGCCAGGCGGTGTCCATCATGCAGACCAACGTCGACATTGACCTGCTGCTGCTGGATATCATGATGCCCGAAATGGACGGCTTTGATGTGTTGGCCATGATGAATAAATATCACTGGATCGACGATATCCCGGTCATTATGATCTCGGCCGAGAACGCATCCAGCTATGTGGAGCGTACCTACGATCTGGGCGCGACTGACTACATCAGCCGCCCGTTTGATATGGCCATCGTGCGCCGCCGCGTCATCAACACCCTGATGCTCTATGCCAAGCAGAAGCGCCTGGTGCGGCTGGTGGCCGAGCAGGTCTACGAAAAAGAAAAAAGCAACTCGACGATGATCAACATTCTCAGCCATATCGTCGAGTTCCGCAACGGCGAGAGCGGCCTGCACGTGCTGCACATCCAGACGGCGACCGACATCCTGCTGCGCACGCTGGTCCGGAAAACCGACAAATACAATCTGAACGCCGCCGATATCTCGCTGATCAGCACGGCGTCGGCGCTGCACGACATCGGCAAGATCAACATCCCAGCGTCGATTCTGAACAAGCCCGGCAAACTGACGAAGGAAGAGTTTGACACGATGAAGACCCACACCACCACCGGTGCGGAAATTCTCGACAAGCTCCCCTTCCAGCAGGAGTCGCCGCTGGTCAAGACAGCCTACGCCATCTGCCGCTGGCATCACGAGCGCTGGGACGGCCGCGGCTACCCTGACGGCCTGAAGGGTGAGGATATTCCCATTGCCGCGCAGGTCGTGGCAATGGCCGACGTCTACGACGCCCTGACGAGCGAGCGCTGCTACAAAAAAGCCTTTGGCCATGACAAGGCCATGGAGATGATTTTGAACGGCGAGTGCGGGCAGTTCAACCCGCTGCTGCTGGAATGCCTGACGGATGCGGGTGCGCGGCTGCACGCCGAGCTGAGCCTGGCCTCCTCCGGCGGAAGCCGCCGCAACTACCTGGCCGAGGCACAGCATATCTCGGAGGTGCTGCTGCACGAGAAATCGCTGCCCGGGCAGGATCACATCCTGCGCACGCTGTCCGTGCTGCGCACCAAAGCGAATTTCTTTGCCGAAAACGCCCGCTGTGTGCAGTTTGATTACAGCGAGGTCACCGGCCTGGTGCGGTTCTCGCCCTGGGCGGTGGAGCATATGCAGGTGCCGGAAGAGCTGCATCTGCCGGACGAAGCCGATCAATCCGGCTTTGCCATCGCGGATATTGATCGTATCCGTACCGCGCTGCGGGCCACGACAGTGGACCGCCCCCACGCCGAGCTTTCGATGCTGCTGCCCATTGACGGCGAGCTGCGCTGGCATCATGTGTCGCTCTGCGCCCTGTGGAGCGATGAGATACCGCCCCTGTACATCGGCGCGGTTGGCCAGGCCAACCCCGTGTAACAAAGGGCAGCGCAACGCCTGTGTCACTGCGGAATTTACCGCTGAAGAATAAAAGTGAAAATGAGAAAGGCAGAAATGATATGACGTTACAGGAATTTTATGCCCGCGTCGGCGGCGATTACAATGCCACCCTGAGCCGTCTGCCCAGCGAGGCCCTTGTGAAGAAGTTTATCCTGAAATACCCCGGCGACCCCAGCTTTGCCCAGCTGAAGGACGCGCTGGCCGCCCAGGATTGGGAGCTGGCTTTCCGCGCCAGCCACACACTGAAGGGCGTGGCCCAGAACTTAGGGATGGACCGCCTGTACAAGGCTGCCGCGGCCCTGTGCGACGCCGTGCGCGGCCCCAAGCCGCTGGAAGATGAGAGCCTTTGGCCGCCCGTCCTTGCTGCCCACGAGGAAGTGCTGGCGGCAATCCGCGAACTGTAAAGCCCCCCTTGCAGGTCGGCCCTGCAGAATACTATGTGCGGCGTCTCTGCCGCTGCACAGGAAACCGGAGTGCCCCTGCCATGTATAATAAAAAGGAGAACCTCCCCACTCTGCGGCGCACGGTCTGCTGCCTGCTGCTTACCAGTATGCTGTTGGCAGCGATGACACGCCCCGGCGCACCCTGCGCGTAGGCTTTTACACCTACACGGGCTACCATGTCATGGACGAGGACGGCCACCGCAGCGGCTATTCCTACGAGGTACTGCAGCGCATTGCCCAGCATGAGAATGTACAGTTTGAGTATCTGGCTTACGACTGTGATGCCAACGAGGCCGCCGATATGCTGGAGCGCGGCGAGACTGACCTGCTGCCCACGCTGCGCAAGACCGACGAGCGCGCCGAGCGCTTCGACTTCTCCAACGAGCCGATCTCCAATGTAGCCACAATGCTGACCGTCAAGGCTGGCAACCGCAGCATCGTGGCGGGCAACTATGATACGTTTGACGGCATGGTCGTCGGTATGAGCCGCAGCGGCAACGGCCGCAACGAGAGTTTCAAGGCCTACGCTGAGAAAAACGGCTTTACCTACACGCCGGTCTATTTTGACACCGATGAGGAACTTTCCGCCGCACTGCGCAGCGGCACCATTACGGCGGCAGTCTCCAACCGGATGCGCCAGACCTCCAACGAATGGGTCATCGACACCTTTGACAATGAGGACGTCTACATTGCCGTGCGCAAAGGCGATGCTTCGACCCTGCGGCTTGTCAACGACGCGTTGATCCGTATGGACCGTGACGACCCCACCTGGCGCACGACCCTGTTTGACAAGTACAACAAGAACATCCACACCAGCAACAAGCTCTACCTGACCGCTGCTGAGGAAAACTACATCACGGCCCACAATGCAGCGGACAAGGAGTTCACCGTGCTGGCCAACCCGGACCGCTACCCCTACTCCTATCTGGACAAGGACGGCAAGCTGACCGGCATCATGGTAGACCTCTTTAAGCTCGTGGCGGGCCGCGCCCGGCTGCACTACAAGTTCTTGACACCGGCTGACCGCACCGAGTACAAGCAGATTCTCAGTGACCGCGCGGCGGATTTTGTCATTGATTTGACCAGCGATTTTTCCACCGCCGAGGATTGCGGCTACAAACTGACGGACAGCTACCTCTCGGCGGAGTTTTCCTGGGTGTTGCTGCGCAGCCACGACGGCGACCTGCGCAGGGTGGCCGTGGCCTACAACTTCAACACCGGCGCGCTGGAGCTGCCCGGCCTGGACGACTGCGCCACCGTCGAGTACATGGACTCCTTCGATGACTGCCTGGCGGCGCTGCACAGCGGCGAAATTGACGCCTACTACACGTACACCTACCAGGCCGAGCGGACCGTCTTTGACGACAAAAAGAACGAGCTGCGGTCGATGCTCAGCGACGAGCGGCGCAGTTTTTGCATCGGTGTCAACCGCGATTACGACGTGCTGCTGCGCAGTGTGCTGAACAAGAGCGTAAACAGCCTGACCCGCGCCGAGGTCGTCTCCATCACCAACAAATATATCAACCTGGGCACGCAGAAATTCTCGCTGGTGCGCTTGGCGTACCAGTATCCGCCGGTCATTGTGCTGACCTACCTGTGCGTTGTCGCCGCGATCGTCTGCATCAGGCTGGTGCTGCGCAGCCGCCGTTTCCGCGCCGAGGCCGAGAAGGCCCTGCACAAGGCCGAGGAAGCCAGTGCTGCCAAGACGGAATTTTTGTCGAATATGTCCCACGATATCCGCACACCCATCAACGGCATTATGGGTATGCTGGACATTGCCGAGGAAAATTTTGACGATAAAGCACGTGTCAAGGACTGCATAGCCAAGATGCGCGGCGCGGCGTCCCACCTGCTCTCGCTGGTGAACGACGTGCTGGATATGTCCAAAATCGAATCCGGCAGTATGCAGATGCTCAACACCCCGTTTGATTTGCGGGTACTGCTGGATTCCTGCTGCGGCATTCTGGAAGGGCAGATCACCGAGCGAAACATGACGTTCACGAAGCAGATCGGCCCGTTCTGGCATCCCTACCTGGTGGGCAGTGAGCTGCACATCCGCCAGGTGCTCATCAACATTCTGTCCAACGCCGTCAAGTACACGCCCGACGGCGGCGAGATCAACTTCCGCGCCAGGGAGACGCTGTTTGAGGAAGGCCTTGTCCACCTGCGCATGGAGATCAAGGACAACGGCATCGGCATGAGCGAGGAGTTCATGCAGCACATCTTTGAGCCGTTCACCCAGGAACAGCGCACGAGCCGCACGACCTACAAGGGCACCGGCCTGGGCATGGCTATCACGAAAAAACTCGTTGACCAGATGCATGGCTCGCTGGATGTGGAGAGTGAACCTTGGAAGGGCTCGACCTTTATTTTACGGCTGTCGCTGCCGGTGGGCGAGCGCCCCGCCAACGCCCCTGACCCGATGGAGGAAAAGCGTGCGCCTGATTTGAAGGGCCTGCACCTGCTGCTGGCCGAGGACAATGAGCTGAACGCTGAGATCGCCGTGACGCTGTTGGAGGAACAGGGCGCGAAGATCACCGCTGTGACCAACGGCAAGGAGGCGCTGGAGGCCATCCAGAACGCCGCGCCCCGCACCTACGACGCGATTCTGATGGACGTGATGATGCCTGAGATGAACGGTTTGGAAGCTACCCGCTGCATCCGCGCGTTTGAGGGCAAAGGCCCCGACGAGGGCACGCCTATCATTGCCATGACGGCCAACGTCTTTGCCGACGATGTAAAGGCCTGCTTGGATGCGGGCATGAACAGCCACGTAGGTAAGCCGCTGGACATGAAGATCCTGATGGCCGAAATTTTGAAGTACACGAACCGCACCCGCTCGATTTGCTGAAGAATCTAAAGTAAAACCCGCTTTTTTCAAATTAGATTAAGAAAATGTGCCCGCCATATTGCAAAAACTATTTTTTCGGATGTATAATAGGAAGGATAGTTTTTGTGGTATGGCGGGTGCTTTTGTGTGCCCCCGAACATGGAGGGTGAATTATGGCAACGAAGTATATTTTTGTGACCGGCGGCGTTGTGTCGGGCTTAGGCAAGGGCATCACAGCGGCCAGCCTGGGCCGTCTGCTCAAGACCCGCGGGCTGAAGGTGGCCAGCCAGAAGCTGGATCCCTACATCAATGTGGACCCCGGCACGATGAGCCCCTTGCAGCACGGCGAGGTGTTCGTGACGGACGACGGCACCGAGACCGACCTGGACTTGGGCCATTATGAGCGTTTTATCGATGAAAACCTGAACAAATACTCCAACCTGACCACCGGCAAAGTCTACTGGAACGTCCTGAACAAGGAGCGGCAGGGCGCCTACCTGGGCCAGACCGTGCAGATCATCCCCCACATCACCAACGAGATCAAGAGCTACATTTATAACCTGGCCAAGAGCACCGAGGCCGATGTCGTTATCACCGAGATCGGCGGTACCACCGGCGATATCGAGAGCCAGCCCTTCCTGGAGGCCATCCGCCAGGTCGGCCTGGAGCAGGGCCCCGAGAACTGCTGCTACATCCATGTCGTGCTGGTACCCTACATTTCCGGCTCCGACGAGTACAAATCCAAACCGGCACAGCATTCCTGCAAGGAGCTGCAGGGCATGGGCATCGCGCCGAACATCATCGTCCTGCGCGCCGACGGCCCTGTGGGCAACGACATCAAGCGCAAGATCAGTATGTTCTGCAACGTGCGCCCCGACTGCGTCATTGAGAACCTGACGATGCCGAGCCTGTACGAGTGCCCCCTGATGCTGGAAACCGCCGGCCTGACCAACGTAGTGGCACGTCAGCTGCACCTGCAGACCCCGCCCACCGACCTGACCGAGTGGAAAGAGCTTATCAGCCGCATTGCGACCCGCAGCAAAACCTGCACCATCGCGCTGGTGGGCAAGTATGTCAAGCTGCACGACGCCTACCTGAGCGTCATGGAGAGCCTGTACCATGCGGGCTTTGAGAATGAGAGCAAGGTCAACATCAAGTGGGTGGACAGTGAGCACCTGGTAGATCAGAACTGCTGCGCCGAGGAACTGAGCGACGCCGACGGTATCATCGTACCGGGCGGCTTCGGCGACCGCGGCATTGAGGGCATGATCCAGGCTGCCCAGTACGCGCGGGAGAACCATGTTCCCTACTTTGGCATCTGCCTGGGTATGCAGATCATGGTCATGGAGTACGCCCGCAATGTGCTGGGCTACGCCGACGCCAATTCCAGCGAGTTTACGCCCGAGGGCCATCATAACGTCATTGACCTGATGCCGGATCAGCAGGGTGTCGAGACGAAGGGCGGCACGATGCGCCTGGGCAAGTACCCCTGCACCATCACCCCGGGCACCAGGATGGCCGAGTGCTACGGCACGCTGAACATCGACGAGCGCCATCGCCACCGCTATGAGTTCAACAACGAGTTCCGCGCCGAGTTTGAGGAAAAGGGCCTGGTCATTGCAGGCACCAGCCCGGACGGCCGCCTGGTCGAGGCTGTCGAGATTCCGGGCCGTGACTTCCACCTGGGTGCCCAGTTCCACCCCGAGTTCAAGAGCCGCCCGAACCGCGCCCACCCGCTGTTCAAGGGCTTCATCGCCGCCGCGCTGAAGTACCAGAGCGAGCACACCCCAACCGACCATCCCATGTCGCTGGGGGAATAAAATTGTAATAATAGAGCCTTCCCCCGAGGGGGAAGGCTTTTTGCTGCCCATCAATTTACAACTCTTTCACATTTTCCCCGCAATATCCCCTGCCTTCGATTCGTACTGTTATATAGAGCAGGCTCACACGAAAAAACCGCCAATATCCTGTCAAAAAACCGCATATTTCTTGTGCGGATTTTCGCTTGTTTTATGCGCCCCTGGCGGCGTATAATGGTACATCATCGAAAGGGTGTAAATCTATGCGTAACTGGTGTTCGCGCCATCCGGTCTGGTTCATGGCGCTCTATGCTTTGTTTTACTTAACGTTTTTCTCGCTGCTGGAACACACCGTCCTGACGCCGGACCTGTGGGTCCACTGCCGGTTGGACGATGTGATTCCTTTCTGCAAATATGCCATTGTACCGTATCTTTTGTGGTTCCCGTGGATTCCGTTCACGCTGTTCTACCTGCTGTACAAGGCCCCGCGGGAGGATTTCTGGCGGCTGTGCGTGCCGCTCTTCACCGGCATGACGATGGCGCTTTTGTTCTACGTCATCGTGCCCAACGGCCTGGCGCTGCGCCCGCATTTTGTGCCGGGCAACGACATTTTCGCGCAGCTGGTGCGGATGATCTACCGCAGCGACACGCCGATGAACGTCTGTCCGTCCATCCATGTCTTCAACTCGGTCACGCTGATGCTGGCCTACTACCGCAGTGCGGTTTTTGACGCCCCGCGCCGCCGCTGGATGCGCCCCGCCGCCATGGTGCTGTGTATGTCCATCACGCTTTCCACGATGCTGCTCAAACAGCACAGCGTTATTGACGTGGTGTTCGGCCTGCTGCTGGCCTTGGCGCTGGACTATGGTGCCACGGTCTTGCAGAGCGAGGACGTCGGGCACAGGCGTCTGCCGGAGAGGTTATAAAAAACAAAAGCCTCCCTTGTTAAAGGGAGGTGCCGAGCGTAAGCGAGGTGGAGGGATTCCTGCGGCGGCACGGCAAGCGTGCACACTCCCGCAAGGTCGCAGCAATCCCCCAGTCCGCTCACGCGGACAGCCCCCTTTAACAAGGGGGCCTTTTTATTTACAGCGCATACACCAATATTCCCACAAGGATCATCGCCAGCGCAATGATTTTCTTGGGGTTCATCTTCTCATGGAAGATCGTCACACCGAAGATCGTGACGTAGATATACCCGGTCGCTTCCAGCACCGGGCCGACGTTCAGCGGCACACCCTTGTAGGCCAGCATCGTCAGCAGCGTGCAGCCCACAAACAGGCCGTAACCCAGAATCACACGCCAGTCGGTGTACTCAGCCAGGACGGACTTGTGCTCCCGCAGGGCGGCCTTTTTCAAAAGCACCTGTGAGACCGAGGATAAAAACGTGCTGCACAGATACAGCAGCACGTAGGGCAGCTGTGCCTGGTTCATTGGCCGCCCTCCCCTTCGTTATCGGCACGCACAAACAGCACGATGCCGCAGATAATAATGACCGCGCCGATGACCTGCCGCGGCGTGACGGCCTCGCCAAAGACGGCCAGGCCCAGCAGGATCCCCCACACGACGGTGACGGCCTTGTTGGCGTAGGCGGTCGTCAGCGGCAGATGCTTGATGACCTGCTGCCAGCCCACCGCATAGGCGACCAGCGCCAGCAGCATCAGGCCGTACAGCACGATGAACGCCGCGCTCAAAAACGGCTGCTGCACGGCCAGCTTGCTGCACACGCTGCTGCCCGCATAGATACCCAAAATAATATGCAGCAGCAAGAACCACTTTGCCTGCTTCATGCGTTGTCCCCCTCATGCCGGATGACCTCGCGCTCGACGTACTGGGGGGCGGCGTTGGCACACATATAGATGCGGCCGACGTACTCACCCATGATGCCCAGCACGACCAGAATCATGCCGCCCAGCAGCAGCAGCAGCGCCGTGGTGGACGCCCAGCCGATGGGTGCGCCTGTGCTGGTGAAGTGGCTGACGATAATATAGATCAGATACAAAAAGCCTGCCGCCGCAAACAGTGTGCCAAAGTAGGTGGCAATGCGCAGCGGCTTGACGGAAAACGACGTAAAGCCGTTCATCCAGAGATTCAGCAGTTTGCTTAAGGTATAACCGCTGCGGCCTTCCTCGCGGGCGCGGTGGTGTACCGGCACGTTGCAGATATGCTTGGTGGAGCGCAGCACCAGCCCGATGACATAGGGGTAGCAGTGCTCATAGCGCAGCATCTCGTCCACCACAAAACGGCGGGCGGCAAAGTAGCTGTTGACCACCAGCTCCGGCGGCTTGCCCAGCATGATCTCGGTCATTTTGCTGTTGACCCAGCTGCCAAAGTTGCGCCAGCCCGCCTGGCGTTTGCTGTCATAGCTGGCGTAGACGACGTCGTAGCCCGCGTCAATTTTTTCCAGCAGCTTGCCCACCTCGTCGGCAGGGGTCTGGCCGTCGTCGTCCAGGCAGACGACGATATCACCGCTGCACTTGTGGAAGCCCGCCATCAACGCGGCATGCTGGCCGAAGTTTTTCGCCAGATCCACGCCCAGCACATGGGGGTCCGCCGCCACCAGGCTGCGGATGGTGCCAATGGTATTATCAGGCGAGCAGTCATTGACGAGGATGACCTCGTAGTCATACTGGGGCATCGTCTGCATTGTGGTGGCAATTTCCGCCACCACGCCGCCCACCGTATGCTGGGAGCGGTAGCAGGGAATCACATAAGAAATTTTCTGCATAGCTGTGTACATCCTCTCAACTGCGCTTATAAACGACCAGATCCTCGGTGGAGACAAGCTCCTGCCAGTTTTCGGCCAGCAGGCGTTCCTCCACGCGGGTGCCGTGGCCGCACATGACATAGCGGGAATAGATCGGGTTTTCGGCATCCCACAGGTAGCTGTTTTTGTCAAATTCAATGCCCATGCCGTCCGGCACGGCGTAGAGGTAGCCGTGGAACACGCCGTCGTCGTAGGTGTAGGCCAGCGTGTTGTCCCAGGGATCGGCACCGGCGGCCTGCACATCGGCAGCCAGGGCGTCCTCGACCACAGTCATCTGGGCGGCCATGACCTCATTCATTTCCGGCTGGCTGCCACGCTCAAAGTTCATGGGCAGCAGCAGGACGACCAGAATCGGCAGCCAGACCACCGCAGGGGCGGCGTCCTCCACAACAATAGCCCCCAGCAGCAGAATAGCAAGCAGCATCATGTGGCGCGGGTCGATGTTATACATCGTCAGCAGCACCAGCGCAATGGCGGCGCTGCAAAACAAGGCACAGGCTTTCAGCACCACCGGGCGGCCCTTGCGCTTATCCCAAAGCAGGCAGCCCACCGCCGCCAGCACGACCACCAGGAAGGTGACGCAGCCGCCGCCGATGTAAGTCTTGCCGCCCTTGATGGTGGGCCAGATATCGTAGAGCCAGGCGTTGCCCAACAGGGCCGTTGCGCGGATCCACTCATAGCGAATCGCCGCGATGGGGTGGCCCTGCAGCAGCAACTGCACGCCGTCAAAATCCATGCCGCCGTCACTGAAATAGGGCGCGGCCAGCTTAGCCATCGCAAAGAGCGAGACGCCGAACCCCGCCGCTGCCGTGACAAAGCAGGCGCTGCGGCGCCGTTTGTTCTGCCACACCGCCGTCAGCGGGAACACCCAGAACAGCAGCGCGTAGGGGCGGAAGATTGTTTCCACCGCGCAGGCCGCTGCGCAGACGGCGAGCCAGCCGGTCTTATCGGTGCGGTGCAGCGCCGCAGCACTGCCCACGATGAGAAACGCCAGCATATAGTGCATGGCCTCCGACGCGCCGCTGATGCAGGAGCGGATGGGCATGGCAATGGCAAACAAACCGGCGCAGAGCACAATGCACTGCCACCAGTTCAGCTTAGCACTGCGGGCAAACGCCGCAATGCCCAGCGTGATAAACAGCAGGTTGCACCACAGCACCACGTTGACGCTGCTGCCGAACAGAAAGCCCGGCAGCGCGTAGGCCCAGATGAGCAGCGGCCCCCAGGTGCCATAGCGGCCAATGTCCGCCGTGCCCTCCTGGTAGCCAAAGTACCCCTGCGGGCCGCCGTGGGTGATGACGCTGACGACCTGGCGATTATAAAGCACTTCGTCGTTGTTCATCGTGGTGGGCAGCCAGATTTTGTTCAGCGGGGTGCGGCTGGTCAGGAAGTAAAATCCCGCAAGGAACACGACTGCCCCCAACACGCAGAGCAGCGCATTGGGGGTCTTTTCGAGAAACGTTTTGACTTTTTGCATCGGTTTTGCTTTCATCATTCCTTCTCCGCCAGGCGGGCCATAAACACAACGTCCCGGTATTGGCCGTCCAGCAGCTCCATATCGCGGAAGATGCCTTCCTGCACAAAACCGGCCTTTTCATAGCTGCGGCGGGCGGCGGTGTTTTCGGCCAGCACGCGCAGACTGATACGGTGCAGATGCAGCCCCGCAAAGCCGAAATCGGTGAACAGGCGGGCCGTCTCGGTGCCCAGACCCTTGCCGCGGGCACTCTCCTCGCCGATGAAGATGCCGTACTCGGCGCTGCGGTTGTGGGGGTCGATATCGCGGTAATAGACCGAGCCGACCGGCTTGCCGTCGGCCTTATCCACAATGATATACTGCACGACCTGGCCGGTGGCAACCTTCGTTGCCAGCCAACTGCGGTGCATTTCCGGCGTGAAGGTCTGGCGGAAGATGAAGTTCTGCACCACAGACGGCGTGTTGCGCCACTTGACGATCAAATCGGTATCGGCATCCGTGATGGGCCGCAGCGTCACCGCCGCGCCGTCCAGGATGGGAAGTTGGGGTGTGTTCATAAAGTCTCACCTATTTTTACATTCTGCTGCCATGTAGGGGCCGCACATCTGCGGCCCGCAGCGCGGTGGAAAACGGCCGTCTGCCTTACACGTGAGGGCCGGGCATGCCCGGCCCCTACATGGTGCGCATATAAATCATGCACTTCTCACTCTGATAAATCGCCTGCCACCCTTCGGCGTCCAATCGGGCGGCGGTGGGGGTGTCGGCGGCAGTCATCACATAGCGGGAATAAATTTCGTGGTTCGGGTCGGTCAGGTAGGCGGCCTCGTCAAACTGGATGCCCATGCCGTCGGGCACGCCGTAGAGCAGGCCGCAGTGTACCGGGTCGCCGAAGGCGTAGGCCACCGTGTTGTCCCAGGGGGCGTCGCTGTCGGCGCGGTAATGGGTCAGCACGGTTTCCACCTGCTGGACCTCGGCGTCCCACTCGGCGCTGTAATGGGGCATCGTGTAGCCGTCGGCCAGGTTCACCACACCCAGCAGCGCCAGCGCGGCCGCAGCCAGCGCCGTGCCGCCCGTCGGGCGGGCATCTTCCACCAGCAGGCTTGCCAGCAGCAGCACGTCCAGCACCAGCGTGTGGCGCGAGCCCTCGCCGGGGCGATACATCAGCATCAGCGCCAGAAAAACGATGACCGCCGTGGCAGCGGCGCAGCCCTTCCAGAAGATGGGCCGCCCGCGCCGGGCATCCACAGCCAGGCAGACAACTACGACGGCCAGCAGCGCGAACAGCAACAGGTAATACCCACCGGTGCGGTTTGCAAAATCCGACGCCATTGCGGCAAAAACCGTCTGCATTGCACCGATGAGCTTGCGGGCCATATCCTTGGCCGCTTCTAACAGGTGGCCGTGGGCGGCCTCCTGCAAAGCGCCCATATCGACGTTTGTGAAGAAATAGGGCGCATAAAATTTGGACATCAACACCAGCGTGCCGCCCAGCGACACAGCCCCGCCCACAACGCAAACCGCGACGCGGCGGCGGTCGCGCCAGGCCAGCGCCAACGGGTAGAGCCAGAGCACGGCCTCATAAGGGCGCACAAGGGTCGCCACAGCACACAGGGCGCAGAGTACGCCCCAGGCGGCGCGGTTCCTGTCCCGCCGGGCCAGGATGCCGCACCCCAACACGGCCAGCACCAGCGCATAGTGCAGCGGTTCCTGCATGGCGGAGAACACATACCGGATCGGTGCGTTCATGGCCGCCAGCGCCAGCGCAAACACAGCCTGGCGTTTCCAGCTCAGCCGCGCGGCCAAGGCGAAAAACGTCCAGCCTGCCGCGACGAACAGCAGGTTGCACCAGAGGAACGCATTTTGCCCGCGCAGCAGCAGCCCGGGCAGCGCGTAGACGAAGAACACCGCCGGGCCCCAGGCCGCGTAGGTGCCCACTTCGGCGTGGGACTCGTTGAAGCCGAAATATCCCTGCGGTGCGCCGTACCGCACAGCGGCGGCCAGCTGCTTGCTGTAAATGACCTCGTCGCTCCAAGAGCTGGTGGGCAGGAAAATCTGCGTAACCGGCACTTTGTAGACGGCCCACTCGTACACCAGCAGAAATACCAGCGCCGCAGCCGCCGTGCAGGCCGCCTGCGCCCAGCCGGGCAGGCGTTTACTGTGCATAGAACTCCAAAACTTTCGCAATGACCTTCTCGCGGTCGGCGTCGGTCAGGCCGTAGTACATCGGCAGGCGGACCAGGCGCTCACTCTCGGCGGTGGTGTAGACGTCCTCGCCGTCGAAACGGCCGAACTTCTCGCCCGCCGGGGCGGAGTGCAGCGGGATATAATGGAACACTGCCAGGATGTCATTGGCCTTTAAATGACGGATGAACGCGGTGCGCTCCTCAAGATTCTTGCACTTGAGGTAGAACATATGCGCGTTGTGGACGCAGCCCTCGGGGATAGTGGGCAGCTCGACCTTGCCCGCGTCGGCCAGCGGCTTGAAGGCCGCATAGTAGGCGTTCCAGGTCGCCATGCGGTTGTCGTTGATCTCATCTGCATGGAGCAGCTGCGCCCACAGGTAGGCCGCATTCAGCTCGCTGGGCAGGTAGCTGTCGCCAAAATCGACCCAGGTGTACTTGTCCACCTGGCCGCGGAAGAACTTGGCGCGGTTGGTGCCTTTTTCGCGCAGGATCTCCGCGCGCTCGTTGTAGTCAGGATTGTTGATGACCAGCGCACCGCCCTCGCCCATCGAGTAGTTTTTCGTCTCGTGGAAGGAGTAGCAGCCGAAATCACCGATGGTGCCCAGCGCCTTGCCCTTGTAGCTGCTCATGACGCCCTGGGCTGCGTCCTCGACGACCTTGAGGTTATGGCGGCGGGCAATGTCCATGATGGTGTCCATCTCGCAGGCGACACCGGCGTAGTGGACGGCCACGATGACCTTGGTCTTGTCGGTGATGGCCTGCTCGATTTTCTTCTCGTCAATGTTCATCGTGTCGGGGCGCACGTCCACAAAGACGAGCTTGGCCCCGGCCAGCACGGCGGAAGTGGCGGTGCTGGAGAAGGTGAAGCTGGGCAAAATGACCTCGTCGCCGGGCTGGATGTCGCACAGCAGCATGGCCATGTCCAGCGCAGTAGTGCCGCTGGTAGTCAGCAGCACCTTCTGGGCGTGGAAACGCTCTTCCAGCCAAGCATTGCACTGTTTGGTGAAAGCGCCGTCGCCGCAGATCTTGTGCGAGTCGATCGCCTGTTTGACATATTCGAGTTCATCGCCCACGCAGGGGGGCACGTTAAAAGGGATCATGAGTAAAGCCTTCTTTCCGGCTGAATTTTTATAATCGTGTTTAGTATAACACAGTTTGCGGTATTTGTCACTTTATCGCAGAACGGATTTGCGGAAAATCGCCTTATTTTTTTACGCGGGCGTCATTGTAGGCGCGGATCATGCTGGCGGCGAACCAAAGCATGACGACACTGAACGCCACAAAGGCCACGGCGGCGACGGTGGCAGCGGACGGCAGAAAATGCGCCACGGTGTAGACGGCCAGCGGCACAGCGGCGACAAGCGGCATTTTGCTGGCCGCCTTGCCGCACAGCCGCAGCAGCACCAGCGCCGCGCCCCAGAACAGCCACAGGTCCACCGCACGCAGCGCCGGTTCCAGCCAGACCCACGCGCCGCCGCTCTGTGCGCCGCTTAAAATCAATTCCAGCACCAGCCCCGCCGCGCCGAACACGATGGGCAGTTTGGCCTCGCCTGCCAGCAGCAGGTAGCCGACCAGCGCCAGCACAGTGAGGGAGACTTCCTGAATGGCGGCAGCCTCCGGCACGGCGAGCAAGGCCCGCCCCGCCGCCGCCACCCCGATAAGCAGGTAAGCCAATGCGGTTTTGTTGCGTTTATCCATGGTGGAACTCCTGACGGTTTATGATACGCTTTTATCTGCGCCGCTTTGCAGGGGCCGCATATGTACGGTTCCTGCACGGATGCAATAACAGATTTATTATACCTCTTTTACAAACCCCTTGCAAGGTTTGTCGGCGGGGCGTATAATGAGAATGTTTATACACGGAAACGTGCGAATCGTGTATAAATCTACATAGAGAAGTGAGGTTTTTGGAATGGAGTTTTCCCATCGTCTGGAACTGTTCGGCCCGGAGATTTTTGCTGCGCTCAACGACAAAAAGGTCGCGCTGGAAGCCGAAGGGCGTCACCTGTACAATTTAAGCGTCGGAACGCCGGATTTTGCCCCCGCCGACCACCTGAAGCAGGCGCTCATCGACGCCGCGCAGGACAACGAAAACTGGAAGTACAGCCTGCGGGATATTCCCGAGATGCTGAACGCCGTCTGCGGTTACTACCAGCGCCGTTTCAACGTGGACACCATCACGCCGGACAAGGTCATGAGCTTTTCCGGCAGCCAGGACGGCATCGGCCATCTGGGCCTGGCGCTGTGCAATGACGGCGATTTGGTTTTGCTGCCCGACCCCTGCTACCCTGTCTTTATGACCGGCTCCCGCCTGGGCGGTGCCGAGCCGTGGTACTATAAACTGACGAAGGAAAACCACTTTTTGCCTGACGTCTCCGCCATCCCCGAGGATGTTGCCCGCAAGGCAAAGTTCATGCTGGTCAGCCTGCCCGCCAACCCGGTGGGCAGCGTCGGCACGCCGGAGCTCTACGCCGAGATCGTTGCTTTCTGCCGTAAGTACGACATTTTGCTCGTGCATGACAACGCATACAGCGATATCATCTTTGACGGTGCCCACGGCGGCAGCATCTTCAACACGCCGGGGGCCGAGGAATGCGCGGTGGAGTTCTTCTCCCTGAGCAAGAGCTTCAACGTGACCGGCGCGCGCATTTCGTTCCTGGTCGGGCGCCCCGATGTGATTGCCGCCTGTAAAAAACTGCGCACCCAAATCGATTTTGGTATGTTCCTGCCCATCCAGAAAGTTGCCGTCGCAGCCTTGACCGGCCCGCTGGACGGCGTGCAGCGCCAGTGCGGCGAGTACCAGCGCCGCCGCGACGCCCTGTGCGGCGGTCTGCGCAGCATCGGCTGGGATGTGCCCAACAGCCACGGCAGTATGTTTGTCTGGGCGCCGGTGCCCGCAGGGTACAAGACGAGCATGGAGTTCTGCCTGGCCCTCATCGATAAGGCTGGCGTTATCTGCACGCCGGGTTCCAGCTTTGGTCCCAGCGGCGAAGGCTACGTGCGTTTTGCCCTGACCATGCCGGTGGAAAAGATTGGCGAGGCTGTGAACGCTATCAAGGAAAGCGGCATCCTGTAAATAAACAAAAGCACCGTCGACCCAAGCCGAGTCGACGGTGTTTTTTCGTTTTGAACAAATCAGAAATTACTGTGCATTATCCCGCAAGGCTGCACGCATTTCCTTCTGGATGGCCGGGGTCGTTTCGACCTTCTGCATCAGGGCGGCCAGCAGCTCAGGCAGCTGCTTTGCGGGCAGCTGCTCCGCCACAACAGACGCCAAATACTCTGCATGGGTCATAGCCGGTTCAAAGGTACGAGCATACGTTTTGCCACTGCGCACAAAGCCCACTTCACGCAGAACACCCTTTTCCATCAGGCTGTTCAGCATGGAGAAAATGGAGCGCTCCTTCCACTTGCGGTCAACACAGGTGGAGACAACTTCCGTCTGGGCCATGGCGTGGTCAGCCTGCCAGAAAATTTCCATAATCTGTTGTTCGCTTTTTGTCAGATGCACGTTTCTATACCTCTCTCAACAAATATCTATGCTTTAATAGTATAGGTTCGTGAGATAAATGTCAATGGTTTTTGGGAAATTTCTTCAAAAAAGTTTATGTTATATTGTAACGTTTTAACAAGTCTCACACATTTCCTCTGTATTTTTGTAGATTTCCAGTTTTTGGGCCTAGATTCGACGTTTCGCGTACTGTGGCATATGCGTGGCAAGCCGTGCCGCACCATGCCACACTTTTGCCGCATTTCCGTTTTTTTGCTGCAAACCGCTCCAATTTAACTCTACTGGTTAAGTGGTTCAGCACCCTGCCTTCCATTGCTCCTGCAAGTGCTTTAAGGCATGTTTTTCAATGCGGGAAACATTCCGCCGCGCCTATTGTAAACGATTGGCCCTAAGAAATCGCTTCCAACTCACGGAAGCGGAATTTGATGATGATTTGTTTGTTTTCGGTCAGTTCCACACGCTCGATGAGGCTGACCAGAAGCTCCCGGCTGGTGTAGGCAGAATCCAAAAACTGCTGCACCAGCTCTCTTGCTCGTTCTTCTGTGCTGACCGGGCTTTCTTTTTGTGATTTCAGCTCTTTCAGCTTCTCTTCCAGAGAAGTTCTGTCCATCTTTACTCGCTGATAGATGCGCTCGAAGTCCGCTTCGGCAAGAAGTCCGGTCAGCCGATCCATATACATCTTATCCAGGTTGGCAGTCAGACTGTCGATCTTATTCTGAATGGACTGGATTTCTGCTTCATGGTTTTCCGCCTTGCGGGCTTTCTCTGCTGCATCGGCAGCAATTGGCTGAAGCTTATTTGGATCAAGATAGGCTTCACAGACTTCTCTTACTTTAGCCAGAACTGCTTCGGTAACAACCTGCTCTTTGATGGAGTGGCAGGAACAGACACCTGCTTTGGTGAAACGCTGGTAGGTTCGACACACGAAAAACAGTCGATCTTCACCGGATACCGGCGGACGATTTAGCACCGCCATTGGATAACCGCACTCATGGCAGAAAATCAAGCCTTTTAATAAGAAGTCATAGGTTCTGCTTCGGGTGTGCCTGCGGCTGTTGACCAGCATCCGCACCTTCTGAAAGGTTTCTTTGTCAATCAGCGGCTCGTGGGTGTTTTCAACTACAACCCAGTTTTCCCGATCTTGTTTCAGACATTTCTTGGACTTGTAGCTGATTTTCACCGTTCGTCCTTGAACCATATTGCCCAGGTAGGTTTCGTTCTGCAGCATTTCAGAAATACGTTCGCTGGACCAAAGTCCGGCATAAGGACCTTTGCGTCCCATATTCCAGCCACAGTAAGTTGCAGGCGTCGGAACACCTTCTTCGTTGAGAGTCGCCGCAATCTTTCGGCAGCTCATACCATCCAATGCCATGGCGAAGATTCTGCGCACCACAGGAGCCACTTCCTCGTCGATGACAATTTCGTTTTTCTCCGTCGGATGCATCTTATAGCCATACATGGGCTTGCCGCCAATGAACTGACCTTTCCGCTGTTTATCCCGCTTGACGGATTTGATCTTCTTGGAAATGTCTTTGGCATACATATCGTTCATAATGGCACGGAACGGGGTAATGTCATTGGCGGTGGATTCTACACCGGTGTCAATACCGTCCAACAACGAAATGTAGCGCACTCTCTTTTCGGGGAAGTATCTCTCCATATAATGACCGGTCATGATATAGTCACGGCCCAGACGGGATAGGTCTTTGGTGATAACCATGTTGACCTTCTTGGCTTCGATATCCTCAATCATGCGCTGAAAGTCAGGGCGGTCAAAACTGGTACCGCTCCAACCATCATCGACATAGGTATCGTAAACGGAAAGGCGATGCTGCTGAACAAATTCATTGAGCAGGGATTTCTGGTTGGTTACACTTTGGGATGGTCCTTCGGTCTCATCCTCCTTTGATAAACGGATGTACAATGCGACATGGTAATCCATAGGGTTGCTTATTTCTAAGTACATAGTTTCCTCCTTGAAATAAGCGACCACTCATCGCAAACATTATACAACGGGTTTCTCAGATGTCGCAAGGATGCGGACAAGATAAAGCCGAAAAGACTCCTCCAGCAACTCAGCGAGGCTCTTTTCGGCTTCGGTATATATGCAGTGCACAACAGGCAAGGTTTGTTTCATACGTTCTACCTCCTTTGTTCATCGTATGTAAAGGGGCAAATTTTCTTGCCTGTCCATGTTGTGAAATTGATTGAAGTTTGCTGGAGCCGATTTTGGCTCCAGCTTTATTTTTGTCTGACGGTTGTGGTTGAGCGCTTACAGTGTTTAGAAAAAAATTCCTCTATACCAAGTTCTGTGTTGGTGTAGAGGGATTGCCTATTTAACTAAGTGACGTTGACTATGGCCTCGACTGGCTTCTTGCAGCTCGTTGTTACTGCGGCTTTCGGATCTCCCTACTCTCCGTCTGCAAAACCTCCCCGAGTAGGAACAAGAACTTTCCTCCCATGTAACCGCCACATGATATTGTCAATATCACTTCCTACTGCCAAGCGCGTAGTGGTCTCTCACCACTTAGTTGTTGCCCATGCCTGGCACACTACGCCAGAAACCCGGCTCATACTTGACGTATAGCCGGGTTTCTTGAGAGGCTAATATCAATGACTGTTTTATAGATTGTGACCAAGTTTGTCATTACCTATATTTCAGAAGTTCCAGCATACTATGTTTATTTAGCTTGAACTATCACTTCTCCCTGACAATGAAGCAACTGAATCTCTAGTGTGCCTGGGATTCGCTGCGCAAATTGCGCTGGCTCTCCATCAATAGTAACGGAGTAGTCCGAATATTCCTCATTCATCACGGCTAGAAGTAAGCCTCCCACTCGACTGGTTTTATACCGAATTCTAGCGCTGGAATAATCGTTAGAAAAGTGCCACTCCTCTAACCAGGTGTCAAACCCAACCGTTACGTTACCCGGCTTATAGTACGAATGATACCACACCACAAGTGGAGAGGATAAGCCACTGAACTGATGGAACCATCCTCCACGCTCACTTTCGATTTGGATCAGTTCAAAGGTGTTATAGCTGAAATCCGTCTCTTGGCTCCAGGCGTGCAAGGCTGTTTTGGCAATTTTCTCTGCAAATTCCCCATATCCCAAATCCAGCATGGATTTCCAAAGGAAATACTGATACGGAAGCCACACACTTCCGTTCCAGTATCCATTGTCATAGTAATATCCAGCACTCTGGTCCACAGTAGATATACCTACCGGGGTAAACAGCTCTTGCTGACTTGTCAGGTGTGCAAGTAGCCGCTGGGTCTGCTCCGGGGTTGTGACCCCCGCAATCAGCGGGGTAACGCCGTCTACACCCTTGTTATAGTTTTCTCCCGTTTCCGTTCTCAGAATACCTGCAGCGTAGAGATTTCCGTCATGTACCACATAGCCGAAATATCCGCTTTCCTCGTCCCAGGCATGGTTGACAATGGCATCTCCCACCTGCTTTGCGTCATCGGCATATTGCTGGACATCCTGCTCGTACCCAAAATACTCCGCAATAGCCTTCATGAATTTTGCGATGCGCACCAGATGCACGCTGCTGCAAAGGGGAGCCACAGAATGCTCCAACTTCTGCTTATGCAGTTCCACCTGGGCCGGATAGTCGTCCATGCCGCTGGCGTTGTAGAAGTAATCGTACACAGTAAGCAGGCCGCTCTTATACCGGGCGGTTGTAGACCCCTCGCTTTTCCCAGCGAAAAACTGATAATACCTCCGGAGCATGGGATAGTACTGCTTGAGCCGGGCTTTGCCCTCTGGCGGCAGCTTCTGTAGCAGTTCGTAGAACAGATAAAATTGTGTGGGCACCATAGATCCGTGGAACAAAAAGGCAAAATCCTGGTTGTCTTTTTCTGACAAGTAGGTATCCAGCACATATTCCGCTTTTTGCGTGGAATACTCCAGCATACCAATCCCGATCATTCCGGAATCCCATGTATAGAGACTGTCCCACCGCTTTCCCGGGGTGTAGTGGATAATCTGACAACCGTGCCTGCAAATGGGGTAGACCACATTTGAGAATATGGCCGATTTCATCAGCCGAACAGCAAAGGCAAAGGGCTCTCCCGCCCGGTTGCAGCATTTTTGCTGCTGTTCCACATAAAGCAGCCGCTTTTTCTCCAGCTGTTCCTGAGTATACTGAGCACCAGTGCTGCTGACATATAAATACTCTGTCTTTGAAGTGTTAGGCGCAAGGAAGATCGCCTCCACCACATTGATGTGATAAAAGCCATCATCCGAGTGCTTCTGCTGAAACGAGTTGGAGAAGCTTCGGGTCAAGTCGTCATAGGTGTGGTCGGAGTTACTCATTCTTGTAACCAAGGCATCCTCAATGCAGCCGGAATGCAAGGTTCTCTTGCGTACGCGGGGATTGAAAATAGTCAGGCCAATCTCTTTCTCGTGATAATGATAGCGGTATTTTGTAGTGTGTCCAGTTTCTTCTATATCCGGAATGACATTTCGCTTTGTCTGCGTCACGGTTATTTCGTGGATATCCTCCCGCTCCACAATACAGAAAAAGTCCAGCTTCACTCCATTTCCGTTGGTACCTTTGGATACCAGATCCAGCTGAAACACGCCTGGCTCCAGCTGCCCCAATTCCAGGAAGGCTATTCTGGTTGTGCTTGTTTTTTCAAAAGTAATGTCTCCGTATGCAGTGGCAAATACCACATTCTCGGACTCATTCACCGTCTGGTAACGCACACACAGTACTCCATTCCGGTACTGATTCTTAATCTCCCGCTGAAATGAGATTGTGTCATCAGAATCACCGCCAAAAGCCTTCAGCTTCAGGTGGGCAGCCATGAATGCATAGAAGGTTTCCCCCACGCCCACACCGTCCACAAAGTCTTTCTGTTGTACTTCCCCTTTTTTCAATCCATCCGGATTGAGTCGGTCCCACGGTCTCTTTCTGGCAAATTGCAGGTTCTGGTAGTCGATGGCCTTCCAGTAATCATGCTTTTCGGGCAGCACAGGGGTGTTGACAGTTATCTGTGGGTATTCAATGGCTGAAAGTAGATTGAGCAGGCAATTTTGCGGTCGGTCCGTGTGGTTGTGATACTCCACCCGGACGCCCCAGGTCTCCTCATCCTGTTCAAAAAATTCCACATCCGCATACAACTGATCCTTCCAAATCAGCTCATACCGATATTGGAAATATCGCCCCTCCGGGTCCGCCTGCCAGGGATGATAATTGGACGGCACCGTAACATTGGGCGCTGGCACTGAGCTATTGGCATAGGTGGGATATATCACCAGGTCAAATCTGGCACCGGGAATCGCGCTCTCCTTCATCACACGTGAGAGCCCCATGTATTTCTTGGAATACGGTCCCCATACCGGCATCTGTTTTTGCTTCTCAATATCCATATATCCACATTCCTTTCTTGGGCGGCTTGGCTGATGGAGAAGAAACCGGCGCATAGCATAACGCCATAACTTGGCTAAATATCGTTATACGTGCGCCGATTTTATCCAACGTTTTATTCTTTTGTCTGCTTCAGTTGCAGTTTAGCGATTTGATCTTCAATCTCAATCATCTTTTTGCCAGTAAGCGGGTAGAACTTCATGGCGATTACGGAGATAATCCAGCCAGCAATGGGCATGCCGTTGTACAGTATCATAGTAACAAAAAACAACTCCGGGGTCAAGGAGTCAGTTACCCCTTCTTTTTGTACCCGCAGTCGCAGTAGGGTCCGCCGGAGGCAAGGGTATACTGCCGCACAAAATTTGTCACACCGCCCGCTTCGCTCATGGTGTAGTCCAGATGGCACAAAGCGGGGGTCAGGTCGTACAGTCCCAGCTCCTTCATCAGCACACAGATGCCGCATTTGGTAAAGCGTCCCTCGTAGCCGCTGCCATCCGGGTATTCGTAAAACTCCATGTTCCACGAATAGGGGTTGCGGTCGGCGGCTTGCAGGGCGGCAGTGGCTTTCATAGCGGCAATATCCTTTGCGGTGAACTTGCTTTTTCCGCTTTTGCAGCAGAACCACTGCATGGGCTTTGTCATCATGGATCTTGCGTAGTAATCCGTTAGCCTGTCCACCTCCGGGCGCTGCGGCATGGAGAGGATGAACGCGCCGAGCATTGCGCAGTTGACGATGTTCATCTTGAAGCGGTCCGCTTTTTCAAACTCCGGCAGCCTGCGGATGATCTGCCGGTATTGCGGCTTTGCCTTTTTCGTGATGGCTCTTGCGGTGGCTGCATCATAGCCCAGCACAGTGGTCAGTTGCTTTTGAAAGGAGCCGGCAAACAGCACCCACATTCCCATGGGCATACCTATGTATTTCATTGCACAGTCTCCTTACATTCTCCGCATTTTGCCTTCTCCCGAAGCAAAACCAGCCCCAATACCAAAACCAGCAGGTGTCCGGCGGATTCCGTGCCGTGATCGATCTGATCTAGCGGCCACGGCAGAAGCGTGAAGAGATTTCCCACAATCCCCGTAAAAACGATGGGGTTGCAGAAGGATGCCAATATCCGCTGTGCCGTCGTTTTGAGCGAGAGCATCCTTTTCCAGATCATAACGAGCATCACGACAGAAAGAAGTACATCACACAGGATATATGCTGCCAGCAGCGGCGCGGCGTTGCAGTAAAACACCTTGTTGGCAATTTCAGCTGCCGCCTGCATATCGCCGTATTTCTCAAAGGTAAACTTGAAGATCAGCGCCACATTCATGAACATAGCATGAACATAGCCCCAGCAGACCGTGCCGGTGAGATAGGCGATTTGAAACAGCTTGACCCATTTCTGCTGCTTCGGTTGGGTGAGGCGTTGCTTCAAAAGCTTCCACATCTGGTGAAAACCGATGTAATAGAGTGCCGTTCCGAGAACACCGCAGATGATGCTGACCACCATGCGCCATGTTGCCATATCAAGATAGGCGACCTTGACCATCAGCCCAATGGATTCTGTGCTTTGGCTTTTCCCGGTCGCCGCAAACAAAAAGTCGCCGATCACATATAAAAGGCACCCAATCATACCTGCGATGAGTGCTCGTTTTTCTTTGCTCATTTTCATTGCTTGCCTCCGAATTCGATTTTCACGATCTGCATTTTCATCCCGTTGTCCCCGACCCTTGCGAAGAAGCGGAAAAAGCTGCTGACAGAAGGGTCTTTCCGATCACTGTACTGTCATCATTGCCGCCAGCACCATCGCTATGACTGCCATGCCCACCGTGCCGAACAGCCACTTTTTCGCCTTGTCCTTGGCGGTAATATAAGGCTTTAAGTCCTCTGTTCCGGGAATCGTCCATGCGTTCGTGTGCCCCACCCAGTAGCCATCGATCAAAAAGCGGTCCATAAGATTCATAACGGACAAGATGACCAGCAGCTGCCAGAAGCCCGCCGCAAAGCTGCGTGCACCGTTTATCCCATAGACACAGACCAGCACATAGGCGATGTAGCCGGGAACGCATACCGCTTTGAAAATCAAAGCATTTTGCTTTATTTTTTCGCGTGTTGTAAGTCCCAGCTTCACGCACCGCCGCTGCACCGCCGGGCTGTAAAGATGCACCATCCCAACAGCCCCTTTGCGGATGCCCACGGCACAGACAAGAAATAGCAAAGCCCCCAACCCAAGACCTTCCAAAATCACCTGTAAAAGCATTACTTGTTCCTCCTGTATCCGTTTTCGTCCCGGTATTCGGGATGTTCCTTTAAGTATAGATCCTGATCGCCGCAGATGGTGTAATCACACTTACAGCCATCCCTCTACGATGTATGGTTCAAAACGCCGTGACGATCAAGGCTGACAGTGCAGCGACTGCGGCAAACAACGGGATACCGCGCCAAAACGATTCGATATGCTTTTTCGGATTTTGATAGTATTTCTTCTCCGGCAGGAAAGAGAAGCGGGTACGTTTTGTGTTGCGCCACCAGAGAAGATCGATCACCAAAAGATCGAACAACCCAAGCCCCTCGCTGAACGCAAGAAAGTACCAAAATGCCGACAGATAACCGTCCAAGTTCAGCACGCCTCTCAGCGCAAGTCCTAAAGCGGAAAACACGACTGTGAAAAGCAAAAGATTGCTGAGCCAAACGGCAGCGGTGGATTTCCTCTTCGGAACAGCCTTTCCAAGCTGATGGTCGCTTCGCACACGGTTTTGAACTTCTTCGGGATAAGAACGCAGCCCCATGAGATTTTTCTTGTCCGTGCCTGTTCCAAGAAAGCATACGCCCCAATACAGAAAATAAAAAGCAATTGCAACGATGATTTTCATCAGCCTATATCTCCGTTGAATCCAAAAAGCTGCGGATAGAGCATTCTGATTTTTCCTTTCTTTCAGCTTCTTTTGTTTTGAGCTGCCGATGTGTGTGTCAGGAACTCCATGATTCTCCGATAAAAATCCTGCGGATACATCATCACAAGCTCCGCGTGATCCATCTTCGGAATTTCATGCAGTTGCGCCCGTGGAAAATATTGCTTTATAAAGCAGATATTGCTGTGTCGCGCCTGCTTTTCCTCTTCGCCGTACCAATATGTGATTTGGCAGCCCATTTCAGCCGGCTTCGTCGGCAGAGTATAATTGTTCGCCGACCAGAAAATGTTGCGGACGGTGCGTTTTGAATAGGTTTTCAGATACGCCGCCAGCGCATCATACTCCTTCACTGGATCGCGCCCCGGCATCGTCCAGCGCTCTGGCGGATAGACCGTCTCAAGGACCTTGCGGCTCTTCGCTATGAGCCTGAAACCAAGATTGTCACGCAGGCAGGCGAGACGGCGCAAAATCAGCGGCATCCGATACGGCGTAATGCCTGCATCAATAACGGCGCGCTCGACCGGGATTTTTCCCAAGGCGAGAAAGCGTGTCAGACACGCACCGCCCAGAGAACAGCCATATGCCGCGTTCAAGTGGGTAATGCCGCGCGCTTGCAGCCAATCTGTTACCTCGTCTACTGTCGTCTCCACAGAGATAAAGTCTTCTCCCGTTTCGCCGTGACCGTCATAGACGATCTGAATCACATGGTAATCCTGCGAAAGCAGGCCAACCGAGTCGGCGAACGCCCACTCCGGCTCCGCCGTGCACGGCAGAAACAGCAGCGTCTTTTCATGTTCTTTTCCATATTCCAAAGTTCTCATACCATCCGCCCCTTGGTTTTTGCAGCATTATTTTTTCGGATTACGCTCCGTCATCGCGCCAAAGAATGCCGGTGCGCCGCCTGCACTTCCTTATCTTCCCACGCCCTTCAAGTACCCGCTTTTTGAGTTTTCCTCAGTATCATCGGATTCATCATAGGCATCGTAAAGCGCATTGGGGTCGTGGGCTCTTTTCTTGAAAGGCGAGCACAGCTCATTTTTGTGCGCAAAGGCAAACTCCATGTTGTCCGTCCAACCTGTGTGACCGGTAATGAACAGCGGATGCAGCCCACGTTTTCTCAGCTTTTTCTCCAGCAAAGCCAAAGACTTCACCGCCAGCTTGTTATCCTCTGCCAGCGAAGAAATAAAACTGTATCCGCCGTCCGCACCGAACCAGAGGGTATCGCCGGTAAAGAGATATTTCCCGTCCACAAGGTATACCATGTGCCCCCATGTATGACCGGGAACGAGAAAACACTCGATCCTGATGCCGTCAATATCAAAGACCTCACCATCGTGCAGCAGCACTTTTTCATTGTTGATCGTCACCTGCGGCAACTTATAGAGATGATAAATGACCTTGCGGCGTGCTTCTCCGGTCAAATACCGGTTCTCGATCTCGCCAATGTACAGCTTCGCATTCTGGAACAGCCCCGGACTGTCTGCTTCCACCGCGCCCACATGGTCGGTGTCCTGATGGGTGATGAGGATGTGCCGGATGGAATGTGGGTCGATACCGAGCCAGCTCATTTTCTCCGCCAGACGGTCATAGTTGTATCCGGCATCAATCATAATGGTGGTATCGCCCTTGCGGTAGAAGAAGATATTTGCCACCCACTCTCGCACACAAGCGACATTCTCGTCGATCCAGCCGGTGTTCAAAGGCTTGAAGATCTCCTTGCCCCGGTACATCCAGCTCATTGCTTTTCTTTGAAATTCCGTTGCCTTTTTCGACATGATCGCACCTCATTTCTGTGCTGTGATGCACAGCCAGCCCTTTTTATTTTTGTGGTTCTGGATCTTACAAAATCCTGCTTGCTCCAGATACGTTTTACCGTTCACAATGCAATGCTTTTTACCAGATGCGCCCACTGCTCCGGGTGACAGGCCAGCAATTCTTCGTGCTGCAAGTTCTGCTCATGGAGAACAGGATGTGCAAAATGCTGCTGATACCGGACACGATATTTTGCGCCCATTTTCAGGGCGTAAAAAATATGGATTTCGGTACCGGGCACATGGATCTTATCCGGCAGCGGAGTGATAAGATCGGAGTAGAACTGATTTTTACAGCTCTGCATGGTCACATAAGGGCGGGCCTCACCGAACATTTTCAGAAAGGCTTTGACATAATCCCCCGACTCTCTGGCACGCTTATCCAGACGCTTTTGGAGAAATTTTGCCTTGAACTTTCCGTCCCGCACCACAGGGTAGATCAATGGCAGCAGAAAATCCGTTTGCAAGCTTGCCGCCAGCGGCGACGCCTGATCCAGATCGGAGCTGCCCAGAATGCCGTAGTCCATGTGGATGTTCTGCCGCGCCGCCAGCAGCCCCACAAACGAGCCGCCCAGAGAGCAGCCGTAGGCCGCCCGGATGTGACCGCCGCAGTGGGTCTTGAGGTAGGCCTCGATTTTTTCGGTCTCCTCCAGCATGGTGGGAAATTCAGTCTGTTCAGTCTCATCAAAACCATCGTAGCTGACGCACAGCACCCGGAAGCTGTCAGCCAGAAGCGGGATCACCGCACCGAAATTGCTTTTCCAATGGCAACAGGTGCCCGGCAGCAGCAACAGCACCGGGGCATCCTCTGCACCAAATGTGTAGATTTTCATCGTGATACGTTCCTTCTCTATTTATTTTCCACCTGTAAATAGAAGAGATCTATTTCTTCGTATAGGGCAGAGTTTTGAGTTAGGTAAAGCTAACTTTTCATTCTATAAAAAGCCGCTTCTCAGCGGTCCTTCTGCCAAAATAATACGCCCTGCCGTCTCCTCTGTCAAGGAGTTTAGGCATTTTCGGAGATTTTTAAAAAGATTTCGTTATTGGAGCTTCCCCTGCGGCATAGAGGAGGCAAAACGTTTCCCGCATCGAAAAAATTTCGTCCCTGTAAACTTGTCTGTTTCTGCTTGGCAACGCCCGGTGGGAGTGCTATTTTTACTTTGTGAATTTGTTTCGCCTAACCATCTGAGGGGTTTTTCCCCCTGCATTTTTTTGCATCGATTGTTAGACAATGGTCAAAAATGCAACATCCTGTTGCTGCCGGCAATAGAAAGATCTACCGCAGACAGAAAATGGGGTTTGTTCTGATTCACATAGCGTATTTTTTCCTAAAGCTACAATATGTGTCATACTTTTCTTGCTTCACTTCAATAAATTTTTCAAAACCCTCTTGACGCATTCTACATGCCGTGGTATTTTTCTTGTAAATCCCATTGATTTTGTGGATTGGTTTAAATTCATCCACAAAATGTGGTCGTGTTCATTTTGAACACAGCCACAGAAAGTGGTTGGTTATCACCGTG